>ENA-UOJR01000033-UOJR01000033.1-human-gut-metagenome-genome-assembly--contig:-C115P-NODE-33-length-210105-cov-20.614920_pt1 | contig 210105 bp, 188 predicted proteins | sample MGYA00242354_ERZ723901 | MGnify/ENA metagenome assembly ERZ723901
AGTACCTAAAAGAAATTTTTCTTCCCCTTATATGTAACAATCATACCGGCTTCCTAGCGTTCAGAATGTTTTCTGCTGTCTGCTGTGGTGTTTGGTTGGAATTGTCCAACCAAAAGCCGATCCGTGGTGTTGTCTGCATTTTACTAAATACAAATTCAATGTATACAGAAAGAAATATATAAGGAGTGGGAGGGATTCCGCCGTAGTCGGCATTGTAGGAAAATCCAAAAGTTTAGATTTTCCCACAATGCTTATCTTTTGGTCTTTGGTTCGGAATAGTGTAGTGCTGGCGGTCTATCTCTTGTTTTCGGTTGCTTGCTTCCTTACCGTACATGAGCATTTTATCATGGCTTTAAGCTGTATGGTTCATATACGCGTAAAGATGTCTGCCGTATATTGAACTGGGCGAAGGATGAAAGCGCTGTTGTTTATGGCTATAGGGTTAAATACAACACCTGTCCGATATTTGTAACCTATAAAAAGGACGAGAATATCAGTGAAAGCACTAAATATGATGACAGATTTGCCAGTCCTACGATTTTCAACTGGCAGACGCGCAGCAGAGTCAATATTGATTCGCCTGAGGTTGTGGCGATTGAGCAGCCGGAAACACTGAAGCTCCTGTTTATCAAAAAGAGTGATGCTGAGGGCTCAGAGTTTTATTTTATGGGCGAAATGCTGCATAAGCAGAGCATCGGTACAACTATTACCGGCAATAAGGGCGAAAAGCTTTCTATTGTGCAAATGTTTTACGAAATGAAAACGCCGGTAGAAGCAAAGATTTATGATTATTTTGAAGGATGATAGTTGGGGACTGTGGTTCTTGGGCATTGCGCATAAGCTAATGTTTTTGAGGCATGCTAAGATAGAAACGTAATTTATAAGAGGTGTGGTTGCTTGTGGCTAGAAATTTATGGTCTAGGGATGAAATGATTTTAGCTTTAAATCTATATTTAAAGATGCCGTTTGGCAAAATGCATAAAACCAATCCTGAGGTCATCAGAGTTGCAAAGCTTATTGGCAGAACTCCTGATGCTGTTGCTTATAGGCTTGTTAACTACGCTTCTTGTGACCCGATGCTGAAGCAAAGAGGCGTTTCTGGCATGCAGCATGGTGGTCCCAAGTGTCAGCAGTATTGGGATGAATTTTCTCATGACAGAGAAAAGCTGATATATGAAAGTGAAGCTATTCTTGCGCGCTATGAGCAGTCAACTATCGAAGAAAAATATCAGCAGCAGTTGCAGGATATCCCTGATTATCTTGTGGGTGCAGAAAAATTAAGATTAATAAAGCAAAGAGTTAATCAAAATGTTTTTAGAAGTTTAGTAATGGCAAATTTTGCTGGCAAGTGTGCGCTTACAGGTATAGATATTCCTGAATTGTTGGTAGCAAGCCATATTATTCCTTGGGCGATGAATGAGAAAGAACGCTTAAATCCAAGCAATGGCATATGCTTATCGGCGTTGTATGACAAGGCGTTTGATAAAGGGATTATCGCCTTTGATGAAAATAACAGAACTATCTTCTCATCCAGATTAGAAAAAGCAATTACGCAGGAATATTACGTAAAGTATTTTTTGCCTATTAAAGGTAAAGAATTAGCTGTTCCCGGCAAGTATAATATCGACAAAACTTTTTTGGAATGGCATAGGGATTGCATATTTGAAAAAGAGTGAAGTTGCGTCTGTTGTTAAGTAAATATTAGAGAATATAGTCAAGAAAAGGATATAAAAAATATGAGCTTTTTAAGCAATGTTTATATTATTAAAACCCTGAGTACAGATAAAGCATTAACGTTGCAAGAAAGTCAGGTATATAGAGATATATCGGAAATGGATATTTATAGCGATACATATTTTACCGCTTGCTTTGGCGAAGGTGCTTATGCTTGTATGGACGAGCTACAGGACACGGAAGCTTTGGCGGATGCTGTTGCAAGATTTTATGAGCTGTTCAACGCATATGCAGATGCTAATTTATGTGAGTTACATAATAATGTTATTACTATCAAAAGAGGCTATCTTAAGCAGTACTTTGATAATAAGATAGTCGGTCTTAAGAATATTATAGATAAGGCTGCCGGCAAAGATTATTTGAAGGTAAAATATCAGATTAAAGATTATCTTGAAAGTATCGATGAACACGTATATCCGACGCAAGACAGCAAAGGACATTTTATTCAGTCAATAGATTCTTGGCTGGAAAATTATCTGGAAGCTGATAAGGATACTTATATACAGATTGTCGGTCAGTTCTCAGTAAGAGGATAATAGTTTTAGATACAAAAAACCTACGGAGGTACACCATGGAAAAACCAATAGTAAAAGACAAAGCCTTTTTGGCACAAAAATCGCAGCCTGCAACCTTTATGGATATTGCAGTAGCGCAGGATTTATTAGATACGCTTGCAGCTCATGCGGACCGTTGCGTGGGCTTGGCAGCAAATATGATCGGCGTGCAGAAATGCGTTATCGCCGTCAATATCGGTCCTACGAATATTGCTATGCTGAACCCGGAGATTATCAAGCGCTCCGGCAAATATATGACGGAGGAGGGCTGCCTGTCGCTGGAGGGCGAGCGTGCTGCAGTGCGCTACGAAAAAATTACGGTGGCTTATCAGGACATGCAGTTTAAAAAGTGCAAGCAGAGCTTCAGTGGCTTTACGGCGCAGATTATCCAGCATGAGATTGACCATTGCCATGGTATTATAATTTAAGCGCAGAGATGGCCCGAGAAACTGCAAAGTGCTTGTTTATTCAAAAAGAATGTTAGAAATTATCTTAGAAAATATCGTCACTGCTCCCGAAAGGCTTGGTCTGCCTGCAGCGTATGCAGAGTCCGACGTGCTGCTTTACAGGCAGTACGGGCGCTATGACACGGTTGCCGTGCAGCGCGAGGGCAGGCAATTATTAAAGCGTGTGGAAGCATTGCAGGCGGAGTATGACATCGCTGCATTGCCAAGGCTTGGCAAGCAATATGCCGAGTGGAGCAAAAAGCTGCAGCAGCTAAAGTTCAAACGCCTGCTGCATGGCGAGTTTGCTGCGGGCAAGGGTATTACGCTTTATGTGAATGCTATCAGGCAGGAATGTGCTGAGCATGGCTGGGATTATGCAGTCTATTATGATTCCGTGCTGGTGCATGAGCGTGTGCATCTGCTGCATTATCAGGCAGTGCTGGCGCACTTTGGCGCTGCCGGCGCAGCGGTGCAGAGTGCGGAGTACAAGCAGGCTCAGCGTTATTGGTACGGACGGCAGACGGAGGCGGCCCAGGCTGCCGTGGTCAAGGAAACGCTGGCGGAGTTTGCCCGTTGGCTGTGCTGCCTGCAGCAGGGGCATTTGGCGCTGGCGCAGGCGTTTTTGCAGACGCCCGAGGAGGCGCGGACGTGCATTCCGTACTATCCTTATGCAGGAGTGCGGGGACTGTGCGCGTTGTATGTAAGGTCGCCGCAGGCGGCAGTGCGGGCGTATAGCGAGCTGTGGCAGCTGTCGCTGACGAGCTGGCAGCAGGCATATGCACGGATAAAAGAGCTGTAGCGCAGCAAAATAGCAAAAAAAATAACAGCCCAATTCTCAAATTATGAGTCTTGGGCTGTTTTCTTATGAAATTTTTTAGGCGAAGCCAAGCATTAAGCCGATTTGTCTTACGATAAACGCGACGCACCAGGCCACAACAAGCTCATAGCCCATAAGGCAGAGCGTGCTGGTATCCGAGTTCAGCTCGCGACGGATGGTAGCCAGCGCTGCGACGCAGGGCGGATAGAGCAGGCAGAACACCAGGAAGGTGTAGGCGGTGAGCGGCGAAAAGAGGCTTGACAGATCAGGCGCACCGCCGCTGCCGACTGCGAGCACGGAAAGCGTACTGATGACAACCTCTTTAGCGGTGATACCACAGATGAGCGAGGTTGTTGCCTGCCAGCTGCCGAAGCCTAGCGGCGCAAAAATAGGCGCTGCCAGCTTGCCGATGGAGGCGATAATGCTGTCGGAGGCATCTACCATGTAAAAGCGGATGTCAAAGTTCTGCAGGAACCAGACGATGATGCTGACGAGGAAGATAACCGTGAAGGCCTTATGCAGAAAGTCCTTGGCTTTTTCCCACATATGCATGATGATGTTGCGCGCCGTCGGCAGACGGTAGGCAGGCAGCTCCATGACGAAGGGAACAGGCTTGCCGCGGAATACCAGGCTGTTGAGCAAAAAGCCGGAGATAACAGCAACGCAGATACCGGTGAGGTAGAGCGAAAGCATGACCAGACCGCCGTTATGCGGGAAGAAGGCGGCGATGAACATACCGTAGATAGGCAGCTTGGCGCTGCAGCTCATGAACGGTGTGAGCATGATGGTCATTTTGCGGTCGCGCTCACTGGCGAGGGTGCGCGAGGCCATGATGGCCGGCACGCTGCAGCCGAAGCCGATGATCATCGGAACAAAGGACGAACCGGAGAGGCCGATTTTACGCAGCATCTTATCCATAACGAAGGCAACACGCGCCATGTAACCGCTGTCCTCGAGCATCGAAAGGAAGAAGAACAGCGTAACGATGGTCGGCAGGAAGGAAAGCACGGCACCGACGCCGGAGAAGATGCCGTCGATAATCAGCGAATGCATCGGCGGTGCGATATCCAGCACGGTGAGCGTGTTATCAACCGAAGCTGTTACAGCATCAATAACATTGCTGAGGATGTCGCTGAGAAAAGCTCCGATAACGTCAAAGGTGAGCCAGAAAACAAGGCCCATGATAAGCACGAAAATAGGGATAGCATAAAATTTATGCGTCAGATAATGGTCGATTTTGACGGAGCGCAGCTGTGCTTCCGTATGCTTGGGCTTCTGCACGGTCTGCGCGCAGAGGTCCTCGATATAGGCATAGCGCATATCTGCCAGCGCCGCTTCCTTATCCGTTTTGAGGTTTTGCTCCATTTCGGTAACGAAGTGGCCGATGATATCGCATTCGTTTTCCGAAAGCTGCAGTGCCTTGGCGAAATCGCTGTCGCCCTCGATAAGCTTGGTGGCGGTAAAGCGCAGCGGCAGGTTCTGGCGACGTGCTTTGGTTTCGATTAAGTGGGCGATACTGTGAATAGCGGTATGCACAGGACCGCTGCAGAAGTCCAGGCGTTGTGGCAGCTGCTGGTTTTGCGCAACCTCTACGGCGCGGCGCAAAAGCTCGCCCACGCCTTCGCCGGAGTTGGCGGTGATGGGGACAACAGGCACGGTCAGCGAATCCTCCATTGCTTTGATGTCAATACTGCCGCCGCTGCCGGTGAGCTCGTCCATCATGTTGAGGGCGATGACCATCGGGATATTCAGCTCGATGAGCTGCAGCGAAAGATACAGGCTGCGTTCAATATTAGTTGCGTCAATAACGTTGATAATAGCGTCCGGCTTATTGTATAACAGCAGGTCACGCGTAACAATTTCTTCCGAGGTGTAGGGAGAAAGCGAGTAGATGCCGGGCAGGTCGATAACGCCTGCGTCCGGTACGGCGAGAATCGTACCTTCCTTTTTCTGGACGGTTACACCGGGAAAGTTGCCGACGTGCTGGTTACTGCCGGTGAGATAATTGAACAGCGTGCTTTTGCCGCAGTTCTGGTTGCCGACGAGGGCGAAATGCAGCTTCATGCTTCGCTCACCTCCGGCGTAACGGTGATTTTGGCGGCTTCCTCCGCACGCAGTGTCAGTTCGTAGCCACGCAGGGAGATTTCCAGCGGGTCACCGAGCGGTGCGCGCTTGCGTACCATAACGCGGGTGCGGGGCGTGAGCCCCATATCAAGCAGACGGCGACGCAGAATGCTGCCTTCGCCGCCGACCTTAGCGATGATAGCCTCCTGACCTAAGGGAAGCTTATCTAAAGTTGTAGTTTCCATGATTTTGACCTTCTTTGAGTGATTTTGCTTAAGCTTTAATTATATATATGAAGCATGAAGCGGTCAAGTAAAACAAAGCTTTTATCGATAAACTTTAATTAAAAAATATACAATGTAGATTTTGTTACAGCTTTACATGACGGTGCCGTTGGTGAGACGGATTTTTTCGGTCTTGGCTTCTGCCAGCTGGCCCTGATTAATCATACCATATTTATGCATAGCGGCCAGCACCAGCAGCTGACGTTTTTTGCAGCCCTCGGGGTTTTCCAGCGGATTGAGGCTGGTGGGCGCGTAGGGAAGTGAGGCGATGACGGCGGCCTCGGCCAGAGTCAGCGCCGAAGGTGCCTTGCCGAAGTATGTTCTGCTGGCCTGTTTAATACCGGTGGAGCCTGCGCCGAAGTAGGTGGTGTTCAGATAAAGCTCCAGAATTTCGTCCTTGCTGTAATTATCCTCCAGCATGAGCGAGAGCACGGCCTCTTCAATTTTACGCTCCATGCTTTGCTCGTGCGACAGAAAAACATTTTTGACAAACTGCTGTGTCAGCGTGCTGCCTCCCTGCACTACCTCGCCGGCGTTGATGTTGGCCAGTGCGGCGCGCAGAATGCCTTCCACGGCAATAGCGCCGTGATTATAAAAAGCGTGGTCCTCGATAGCAATCAACGCCTGCGGTATATCGCGCGACATGGCGTCAAGACTTGTCCAGTTCGGGTTTTGGCGGATAGGATCGATAACCTCATCCATATTAAAGGCCAGATAGAATTTATGTACGGGCGAGGGCCATTCCTCCTTGGGAGGCAGCAGGCTGGTGAAAAGCGCCATAGCGGCGGATTTTTCGTGCTTGCTGACCTTCTGCTGTTCCTGCTGTATGGGGGTGGTAGGCTGAGCCTTATCCGTAATGTTGTCATAACCCACCATGCCTATAAAAATAAGCAAAGCCATGATAATGATTTTAAACATAAGATACACCTCGTTAGTAATTTTGATATATTTTAAACAGTTACGTGTATAGCTTTCACGTCTATTGTAACAATAAAGTGTGAATTTGGCAAAAAATACTGGTATATTTACCTTTTAGGTAGTAAAATAAGATTGTAAAATGGATTATTGTCCCTTAATTTTTACAAAAAAATTCACAAAGTGCTTGCAAAATTATACAATTTGGTTGTATAATTATCGAGTACAAAGGAGGATGGATATGAAAGCAAGTGTTATCGGTGCAACAGGCTATGCAGGAGTTGAGCTTCTGCGACTTCTGGACGGACATCCGGAAGCGGAAATTGCCGTAATTACCTCTGAGAGCAGTACGGGAGAGGCGATTGCTTCTATGTATCCGCATTTGTCGGGACGTATTGAAAAGAATCTGCAGTCTATGCAGGAGCTGGATGCTATTGCAGCAGCAAGTGATGTGATTTTTATTGCCCTGCCTCATGGCCATGCTATGAAGATAGGCAAGCAGCTGCGAGGCAGCAAGACCAAGATTATTGACCTCGGCGGCGATTATAGATTTAAGGATTACCATGTGTTTGAACAGTGGTACAAGGTGAAGCATGAGGACCCGGAGGCGCAGGCTGTCTACGGTCTGACAGAGCTTTTCCGCGATAAGGTGCGCGGGGCGCAGCTGGTGGCAAATCCCGGCTGTTACACTACCTGCAGCATTCTGGCGCTGGTGCCGCTTTTAAAATATAAGCTGATTGAAGCTCAGGGCATTGTGATTGATGCCAAAAGCGGTACGACCGGTGCGGGTCGCAGCCTGAAGGCAGGCAGTCTTTACTGCAGTGTCAACGAAAGCTTTAAGGCCTACGGTGTTGCTTCGCACCGCCATACACCGGAAATCGAGCAGATTTACAGCGAGTTTGCCGGTGAGGATGTTGTGATTCAGTTTACACCGCATCTGCTGCCTGTGGACCGCGGTATTTATGCAACCTGCTATGCACAGCTGAAGCAGGGCGTAACGGATGCTCAGATAGAAGAGGCCTATCAGGCAATGTACGGCGATGAATTTTTCATCCGCCTGCGCGGTAAGGGAGTTTGCCCGGAATTGAAGAATATCCGCGGCTCCAACTATGTGGACCTTGGCTGGCAGACCGATAAGCGTACAGGACGTATTATTGTAATGAATTGTATTGATAATCTGGTTAAGGGTGCTGCGGGACAGGCAGTGCAGAACATGAATGTTATGTTTGGCATTGATGAAACTGCCGGCCTGCGTCAGCTGCCGCTTGTTCCTTAAGCTTGTTATAACTATTATACTATAAAATGGTGCTTAACGGTGATGCTGCCGTAGAAGAAAAGATGTAAGCACCTGAGAAAGAGGGGAATCTCATGAAGAAATTAGAAGGCTGGGTGACTGCACCGCAGGGCTTCATTGCTGCCGGCGTCAAGGCCGGTATCAAAGCCAGCGGCAATCATGATGTAGCAGTTATTTTCAGTACCGTGCCTGCGGCCTGCGGTGCGGTATTTACACAAAATAAAATGTGCGCTGCTCCTGTGCTCGTGAGCCGCGAGGTCAACAAGCACGGTTATGCGCAGGCGATTGCCGTAAACAGCGGCTGTGCCAACGCCTGCACGGGCGAGCAGGGCCTGGCGGATGCCAAGAAAATGCAGGCGCATACGGCAGAGCTTTTAGGCATCGCTCCGGAAGCAGTATTTGTCTGCTCCACCGGTGTTATCGGCCAGTTCCTGCCGATGGATAAGCTTTTAACAGGCATTGCCGATGCTGTCGACAGCTTGGACGAATGCGAGGGTGAAAGCTGCGCTATGGCGATTCAGACTACGGATACCTTTATCAAGCACGCTGCCTATGAAACGGAAATCGGCGGCAAGAAGGTAACCTTCGCCGGTATCGCCAAGGGTGCTGGCATGATTCATCCGAACATGGCAACTATGCTGACCTTCATCACTACCGACGCTGCCGTTGCTCCCGATGTGCTGAAGCGCGCGGTGAAAAAGGCTGCCGACAAATCCTTCAACATGGTTGTTGTCGACGGCGATACCAGTACCAATGACAGCATGATTGTGCTGGCCAACGGTCTTGCCGAAAACGCAATCATTCTTTCGGAGGAGCATCCGGATTATCCGGCCTTCTTTGAAGCGCTGGTTGCCTGTGCTACCGACCTTGCCAAAATGATTGCGCATGACGGCGAGGGCGCTACCAAATTCCTCGAGGTAAATGTTACTGGTGCCGCAACCTGGGAGGATGCCAAAACCGCAGCGATGGCTATTGCCAAATCGCCGTTGGTAAAAACAGCCTTCTTCGGCGAGGACCCGAACTGGGGACGCATTGTCTGCGCTGCAGGCTACAGCGGTGCTGCCATGGAGGCAGATAAGGTAAACCTGTCTATCGGCGGCATCCGTCTGGTAGAAAACGGCATGAACTGCAACGTGCCTGCCGAAAAGCTGGCGCCGACCATGGCTGAGCATGATATTTCCATGAGCATCGACCTGGGGGCCGGTGAGGAAAGCGCAACTGTGTGGACTTGCGATTTTAGTTATGAGTATGTGAAGATTAACGGTGAATATCATACCTGAGTGGCCGAGTGATAAAGCACCATATACTTCGTCAAGCCTCCTCGGAGTACTGTTAGTACGCCTTCGTCGGCTTTCCTCGTCTCTGGTACTTTTTAGCTCGTCCTTGGTAGTGAGCGCATAATATTATTATGGTGGATTACATCTAATACTTTCTTTCACGTCTTTGGAGAGAAGCAATGATAAATATAAACGCAAGACAAATATATATAAAAATGAGGGAGGACATCACTTATGTTAATGAACGAACAACAAGTACAGACCTTAATGGAAGCACTGCCGTATCTGAGCAATTTTAAAGATAAAACTATTGTCGTAAAATATGGCGGCAACGCTATGCTGAATGATGAGCTGAAAAACAAGGTGCTGCAGGATATCCTGTTCCTGCAATACGCCGGCATGCGTCCGGTAGTTGTTCACGGCGGCGGTCCGGAAATCAGCCGTCAGCTGGAGCAGGCCGGTAAAAAGAGCGAATTTGTCGGCGGTCTGCGTGTAACCGATGCAGAATCCGCAGCTATTGCCGAGATGGCGCTCGTAGGCAAAATCAACACTGACCTTGTTGGCCGTCTGAATGCTTTGGGTGGCAAGGCTGTCGGCCTCAACGGCAAGGATGCTAACCTGCTGAAGGCTAAAAAATATCTGGCTGATGTTTATGAAAACGGTGAGGTTAACCTGGTAGATATCGGTTTTGTCGGCAGCGTTAAAGAGGTCAACACCGATTTGATTAACTGCCTGCTGGACGGCGGTTATATTCCTGTAATCGCTCCGACCGGCGTCGGTGACGAGGGTGAAACCTATAACATTAACGCAGATGTTGCTGCCGGTGAAATTGCCGGTGCGCTGAAGGCAGAAAAGCTGCTGGTGCTGACTGATGTCCGCGGTATTTATTCCGCATATCCGGATGAAAGCAGCTTCATTTCCACGTTGACCTTTGAAAAGGCTCATGAGCTTATCCTCAAGGGCAGCATTGACGGCGGCATGATTCCTAAGGTTCGTTCCTGCATTAAGGCTTTGAGCGGCGGTGCCAAGAAAACACATATTATTGACGGCCGTGCCGAGCATTCTATTCTGATGGAGCTGTTCAGCGACAAGGGCGTTGGTACCGAGGTAGTTAAAGAAATCTGATAGCAGGGATTTTGCATGAGGGGGAGATATTCTTGGCAATGGATAAAAAAACTATTATAGAAGAAACAGAAAAATATTATCTGCCTGTTTTCGGCAGATATCCGATGGTTATGGAGCTTGGCCATGGCTGCCGTGTGTGGGACAACGAGGGCAATGAGTATGTGGATGCCTTTGCCGGTATTGCTGTCAACAGCCTTGGTTACAATCATCCGGTGCTGGTGAAGGCTATCAGTGAGCAGGCTGCTAAGCTGATGCACTGCTCCAATCTGTATTATACCGAGATTCAGGTAAAGGCCTTGCGTGTTGTGGCCGAGGCTACCGGTATGGACCGCATTTTCTTTGCCAACTGCGGTGCCGAGGGCAATGAGGGCGCTATGAAGCTGGCGCGTAAATACGGCGTGAGCAAAGCGCCTACGAAATATAAAATTATTTCTGCCGACGAATCCTTCCACGGACGCACCTTTGATACGCTGGCTGCTACCGGCCATGATTATTATCATGTGGGCTACGGTCCGCTGAGCCCCGGACATGTGCTTGTACCTTACGGCGATATTAAGGCGCTGGAGGCTCAAATGGATGATGATGTCTGCGCTGTTCTGCTGGAGCCTATTCAGGGCGAGGGCGGCGTACATGTACCGCCTGCTGAGTATTTGCAGCAGGTGCGTGCGCTGTGCGATAAGCATGATGCGCTGCTGATTTTCGACGAGGTGCAGACCGGTGTTGCTCGTACCGGCAAATGGTTTGCTTATATGCACAGCGGCGTGAAGCCTGATATCCTGACCTTTGCCAAGGGCATCGGCGGAGGCTTCCCAGTTGCAGGCTTTGCTGTGCCGGAGCGCCTGGCGCATGTGTTTAAGCCCGGCGACCACGGCGGAACCTTCGGCGGTAACCCGCTGGCCTGCGCCGCTGTATACGCAACGCTGACGACTATTAAGTCCGAAGGACTGGTAGACAAGGTTGCGGAGAAGGGTGAATACTTTAAGAATGAGCTGCGTACGCTGCAGGAAAAATATCCTGACAAGGTTACCGATGTCCGCGGCTGCGGCCTGATGCTGGGCATGGAGGTTGCCGGCGAGGGCAAGCCGATTGTGGAAAGCTGCCTGGAAAACCATGTTATTGTGAACTGTACTGCGGGTAATGTTATCCGCATTGTACCGCCGCTGATTATCAGCAAGGAAGAAATTGATATCGTGGTTGCTGCGCTGGATAAGGCGCTGGCGGCCTGTTAAAAACGAGAGGGGATAAAAAAATGAGTTTAAAAGACAAAGACCTGATTTCTATTCATGACCTTAGCGTAGGCGAGGTCGCAACAATTCTTGATGTGGCAAAAAAATTGAAACGTAAGCAAAAGGCCGGTGAGCCTCACCAATATTTGAAGGGCAAAACTCTGGCTATGCTGTTCTCCAAGGCTTCTACCCGTACCAGAACCTCTTTTGAGGTTGGCTTCTGGCAGCTGGGCGGCCATCCGATTTATCTGAGCGATTCCGCTTCCCAAATCGGCCGCGGCGAACCGATTCGCGATACTGCGCGTGTACTTTCCCGCTTCGTTGACGGTATTATGATCCGTACCTTCTCACATGATTCCGTTATTGAGCTGGCTAAATATGCAAGCGTTCCTGTTATCAACGGCCTGACCGATTTGCTGCATCCCTGCCAGGCTCTGACCGATATCTTCACTATTCAGGAGAAGATGAAGGTGCTCAAAGGCCGTAAGCTGGTTTATGTAGGCGACGGCAACAACATGGCACACTCTTTGATGTTTGCCTGCGCTAAGGTTGGCATGAACATGATCTGCGCCAGCCCGAAGGGCTATCAGCCTGATCCGGAAATCCTGCGTCTGGCACAGGAGGACGCTGCCCAAACCGGCTGCAGCATTACCGTAGAGGAGGACATCTTCAAGGCTGCTAAGGGCGCCGACGTGCTCTATACCGATGTATGGACCAGCATGGGCGAGGAAGCAGAGCGTGAGGTTCGTTTCAAAGCACTGCATAATTATCAGATTAACCAGGCGCTGCTGAACGAAGCACGTCCGGAAGCAATCGTTCTGCATTGCCTGCCTGCACACCGCGGTGAAGAAATTACCGAGGAAGTGCTGGAAGGACCGCAATCTGTTGTATTCGACCAGGCAGAGAACAGACTGCACGTACAAAAGGCTATTATGGCGCTGCTGATGAGCGACGAAGTACTCTAAATCAGGTCTTGAATGTATAAATATAACGGCTGAGCGTATAGTTTATATGCTTAGCCGTTCTTGTATACAGATAAAATTTTCTGAAATAAGCTATATTTTAGGCTTTTTGTTACATCTAGTACACAAAAAGTATTGTATACATGCGCTTAAATACTTGATTTATGCATAAAAAGGGTATATAATACAAGAAGTTTGTAAGTTTATTCACTAATGCATAGCATTATACAGAAATGGGAGGCTATTATAATGAAAAAAGAAGATATTAAGAAAGTAGTTCTGGCTTACTCCGGTGGCCTTGATACATCCGTAATCATCCCCTGGCTGAAAGAGCATTACAACAACTGCGAAGTTATCGCTGCCTGCGCTGACCTTGGCCAAGGCGACGAACTGGAACCCGTTCATGACAAAGCACTGAAAACCGGTGCAAGCAAATGCTACATCATGGACCTGAAAGAAGAATTCATCAGCGACTATGTATGGCCCACTGTTAAGGCCGGTGCTGTATACGAAAAGAAATACCTGCTGGGTACTTCCTTCGCTCGTCCGCTGATTGCTAAAAAATTAGTTGAAATCGCTGAAAAAGAAGGCGCTGATGCTATTGCTCACGGTGCTACCGGCAAAGGCAACGACCAGGTTCGTTTCGAACTGTCCGTAAAGGCTCTGGCTCCGCAGCTGGCAATCATTGCTCCGTGGCGTGAGTGGGAACTGCGCAGCCGTGACCAGGAAATCGACTATGCTGCAGCACATAACATTCCTATCCCTGTATCCCATGACCATGACTACTCCATGGACCGCAACATGTGGCATCTGTCCCATGAAGGCAGCGACCTGGAAGATCCGTGGAATGCACCGAAAGATGAATTGTTCATCGTTACCAACATTCCTGAAAAAGCTCCCGATAAACCGGAATATGTTGAACTGGAATACGTTGAAGGCGTACCTGTAAGCGTTAACGGTGAAAAACTCAGCCCGGCTAAGCTCGTTGAAAAACTGAACGAAATCGGTATCCGCAACGCTGTTGGTATTACCGATATGGTTGAAGATCGTCTGGTTGGCATGAAATCCCGTGGCGTTTATGAAAACCCTGCCGGCGCTATCATCTACTACGGCCACAACGATCTGGAAAACCTTTGCCTGGACCGTGCAACCCAATCCTTCAAGCAACAGGTTTCCATCCGTTATTCCGAGCTGGTTTACGATGGCATGTGGTTCAGCCCGCTGCGTGAGGCTCTGGATGCTTTCGTTAACGAAACTCAAAAAACCGTTACCGGTACTGTTCGCATGAAACTTTATAAAGGCAACATCTACAGTGCAGGCGTTAAATCCCCGTACTCCCTGTACAGCCAGGAATATGTAACCTTCGGCGAAGACGAAGTTTACAACCAGGCAGATGCTACCGGCTTCATCAACCTCTTCGGCCTGCCGCTGAAAGTTAGAGCGCTGATGAAGAAAGGCAACCTGAAATAATGGCTAAGCTTTGGGGCGGTCGTTTCAGTAAGAATACGAACGAATTGGTGGACGCATTTAATGCGTCCATTGATTTTGATAAACGCTTATATCACGAGGATATCCGCGGCAGCATTGCTCATGCCGGTATGCTGGCTAAATGCGGTATCATTCCGGCAGAGGACGGGGAGAAAATCATTGCCGGTCTGAAAGACATCCTGGCTGATATTGAAGCAGGCAACTTCCATTTTGACGTTGCGCTGGAGGATATTCATATGAATGTGGAAGCGCGTCTGACCGAACGTATCGGCAGCGCCGGCGCCCGTCTGCATACCGCACGCAGCCGTAACGACCAGGTTGCACTCGATATGCATATGTATATGAAGCGTGAGGTTGCCGAAATTGCCGAGCTTTTACTCAAATTTGAGGAAGCTCTTTTAACAGTTGCCAAAAAGCACGAAAAAACTCTGATGCCGGGTTATACCCATCTGCAGCGTGCGCAGCCGATTACCTTTGCTCATCATATGCTGGCATATTTCAATATGCTGCAGCGTGACTTCCGCCGCCTGCTGGGCGTTTGGGAAGGCGCGGACATGATGCCGCTGGGTGCCGGTGCGATTGCAGGCACTACGTTCCCCATTGACCGTTTTATGGTTGCGGAGGAGCTGAACTTCGGCACAGTTTATCCGAACAGCATGGACGCAGTAAGCGACCGTGACTATATCATTGAATTCCTTTCCTTTGCTTCCACCCTCATGATGCACATGAGCCGTCTGAGCGAGGAAATCTGCCTCTGGAGCAGCACCGAATTCGGCTTTGTTGAGCTGGACGATGCTTTTGCCACCGGTTCTTCCATGATGCCGCAGAAGAAGAACCCTGATATTTCCGAGCTGGTACGCGGTAAAACCGGCCGTGTGTATGGTCATCTGATGGCTATGCTGACAACGGCTAAGGGCCTGCCGCTGACCTATAACAAGGACCTGCAGGAGGATAAGGAAGGCTTCTTCGACGCTATCGACACCGTTAAATTCACGCTGGCTGTTTATCGTGATATGATTCTGACGATGACGGTTAATGTGGACAAGATGGCGCAGGCAGTGAGCAAGGATTTCTCCAATGCCACCGACCTGGCAGACTATCTGGTACGCAAGGGACTGCCCTTCCGTCAGGCACATGAGGTTGTCGGCAAATGCGTTGCCTATGCTATTCATCAGGGCAAATTCCTGCCGGAGATTTCTCTGGAGGAATACAAGCAGTTCTCCGACCTCTTCGAGAGCGATTTGCTGGTAGCTCTGAAGCCCGAGCATTGCGTAGAAGCACGTAAATCCTACGGCGGACCTGCTTTCTCCGAAAACGAGAAGCAGTTCGCTATCGGCGACAAGGTGCTGGCAGTGCAGCAGGCTAAGCTGGAGGAGCTGCAAAGCAAGCTGTAATTAAAAATAACGCGCCAAGCGCATAAAAAATGAGCAAGACAGTAGCGAAAGCTGCTATCTTGCTCGTTTTGTTTTGCTTATGTTATTTGAAGAACATAGCGTAATAGCCGTTGAAGAAGATGTACAGTACAATCAGCGGCAGAATGTAGGTTGCATAGAAGCGCATCCATTTCGGGAAGCCGATGCCCTTGCCGGTATCAACCTCTTCAATGAATTTGTTCCAGCCCCAGCCGTAGCGGGTTGTGCAGAAGGCCAGGAAGATTAGGCTGCCTAAAGGCAGAATATTGTTGCTGACGAGGAAGTCTTCCAGATCCAGCACGCAGGTGCCTTTGCCCAGAGGCTCAAAGCCGCTCCAGATATTGAAGCCGAAAACGCAGGGCAGGGACAGCAGAATCATGCCGATAACAGCAAAGGGGATGAGGCGACGGCGGTCACCGCCAGTCAGCTCGCAGATGCTGGAGATAATCATTTCGAATACGGCAATAACAGTGGACATTGCCGCAAAGAGCATGAAGAGGAAGAAAAGGGTGCCCCAGATACGTCCGCCGTTCATAGCGTTGAATACGTTAGGCAGGGTGATGAAGAGCAGGTTCGGGCCCGCATCCGGCTGGATACCGAAGCTGAAGCATGCCGGGAAGATAATCAGACCGGCAACGATTGCTACGAAGGTATCGAGGAACATAATCCACAGTGCTTCGTTGGTGAGCTTCTGCTCCTTGCCGATGTAGCTGCCGAAGATGGAAAGAGAGCCCATGCCGATGCTCAGTGTGAAGAAGGCCTGGCCCATAGCGGCGAAGATTACCTCGCGTACACCGTGCTCGGCAATTTTGTCGAAGTCGGGGTAGAGGTAATACTTGAGGCCGGCTTCACTGCCCGGAAGCAGCATGGAGTTGGCTGCCAGCACAACCATCAGCACGATGAGGAAGGCCATCATAACCTTGGTGATGCGTTCAACGCCGTTGCGAACGCCCATGTAGCAGACGCCGAAGCAGAGCATGATGATGATTGCCATGTTGCCGGCCATAGTTGCCGGGTCCTGCAGCAGAGCACCGAAAACGTCTTTGATGCCCTGAGCGTCAAGACCGGAAAGATCACCGACAGCCATTTTATAGAGAAAATACAGCATCCAGCCGCTGATGGTGGTGTAGAACATCATCAGGATGATGTTGCCGGCAATAGTTACATATTTGAACAGATGCCATTTAGTTCCCTTCGGCTCCAGTGTGTCGAAGGATTTTGCCGGACTGCGTCTGCTGGCGCGGCCGACAGCAAATTCCGCTACCATGATGGGCAGGCCCAACAGCAGCAGGAAGCACAGGTAGATGAGCACAAAGGATGCGCCGCCATACTGGCCTGTGACGAAAGGAAAGCGCCAGACGTTGCCTAAACCAATGGCACAGCCAGCAGAAATCAGGATAAATCCCAAGCGTGAAGAGAAGCTCTCACGTTCCATAATACATATCGTCTCCCTTACTAATACAATAATAGTATATAGTATAAGCTATTATCCTGTTTTTAGCAAGCTAAAGAGAAATAAATGCTCTCGCAGGCTGCAGTAACGGCGAATTTGATATAGGCCTATCGGGAATATTAAATATAACAAATCATTATAACATTTAACTTGACTATCGGCAGTACCTATTTTATAATAGCCTCACACACAGAGATGGGTTTTGTGTGTAGAGGAGAATTAAAATGCAGAAAAAGTATCTTATTATTTTGAGTACTGTCGTTTTATCTTTATGCGGTGCTGCCAGCCTGGTTTACTATGATGCTCTTTTGAGAGCCTAGCTAAATTTAAGCGGCGGCAATTTACATCCGGCAATCGCAGCTGCATGACATTAGCAGAAATATACAATGTCTGCAGGATTACCCCACCCGGATGCCAAAAATAATTACAAGGCGTAAGCAACGGAGCTTACGTCTTTTTTTCTGCCCGCAAACGCTTGCGGGTGTGTTGCATATAATTATAGCAAGGAATTTTCTTCGCACGGAGTTTGGCAACATGATATAATATAATTAATATAGACTGTCTGTTATTAGCTTGTTAAAAGTAAATATAGTATAGATTAAAAGAATACGCATTGACACTCTGGTTTAAACGAAGGAGGGATGAAGCAATGCTGTTAGGTATTGATGTAGGCGGAACCTTTACGGATGCCGTGGTGCTGCGGCAGGGCGAGGTGGTGGCGCAGGCCAAGCGTGCGACAACGCATGACGATGTGCTGCAGTGCGTGCTGGCGGCGCTGGATGCGGTGCTGCAGCCGGGAATGGCGCAGGAGCTGGAGCGTGTGGTAATATCCAGCACTATTGTGACCAACGCTTTGACCGAGGGCAGCCTGCCGCCGGCGTTTTTGGTAATTATCGCCGGACCGGGCATGAACGTCAAGGGACATCTGCCGGTGACGCCGTACTATCTGTCGGGTTATGTGGACCATCGCGGCAAGATTACGGCTAATATCGATTGGAGCAGGCATCAGGAGCTGTTGCGGCGCAAGGGCAGCGGTGTGTGTGCGGTGAGCGGCAAGTTTTCCGTGCGTAACACGCAGCTGGAATATCAGGCGGAGCATGAGCTGAAAAAATGCGGCTACAGCAAGGTGTTTTTGGGCAGCGAGCTGAGCGGTGAGCTGAATTTTGTGCGCCGCAGCAATTCGGCGTATTTTTCCGCGCAGGTTTATGAGCTTTTCACCCGCTTCTGCAAGCGCGTGGAACGTGCTCTGGCAGAGCGCGGCATCCGCGCTCCGGTGCATATCTTGAAGGCGGACGGCGGTACGCTGCCGCTAGAAGCAGCCTTGCAGCAGCCGGTGGAGGCTGTGTTTACCGGTCCTGCTGCTTCCGTACTGGGCATAGAGGCGCTTTGTGCTCCCGCAGTGAACAGCATCTCGCTGGATGTGGGCGGCACTACTACCGACATTGCCTTCTGGGAGAACGGCCTGCCGCTGATGGCCCGCAAGGGTGCAACGGTTGCCGGTTATCCTACGGCGGTGCGTGCCTTTCATATGCGTAGCATCGGCATCGGCGGCGACAGCAGGCTGCATAAGACGGAAAACGGTTATGTTGTCGGTCCCGAACGCGAAGGTCCCGCTGCTGCTGTCGGCGGCAGCATAGCGACGCTGAGCGATGCGCTGATTACGGCGGGTTATGTGCATTTCGGTGACGAAGAGCGGGCACAGGCGGCGATTGCCGCTTTGGGCGGCGAACCGCAGACAGAAGCACGCAAGATTGTGGCTGCTGCCGTTGAGCAGATTAAGACGACGATTCGGGAAATGCTGGACGAATGGGCCAAGCAGCCCGTGTATACGGTTAACGATGTTATCAAGGGCACGGAATTCATCCCGCAGCAGCTGATTGGCGTTGGCGGTGGCGCACCGGGCTTAATCAGGGCGCTGGGCGAGGCTATGGCGCTGCCGGTGGATATTCCTGCCGGAGCGATGGTGGCGAACGCTATAGGTGCAGCGGTGGCAAGGCCGACGCTGAGCGCAGGACTGCGTGCGGACACTACCGACGGCTATTACATTATTCCTGAGGGCGGAAAACGCGAAAGCCTGCCGCGACGCTTCAATAAGCAGGCGGCGGAGGAGCTGCTGGCAAGCTGGCTGCGGGAGCAGACGGCGCAGTGGCAGCTGCCCGACCAGGAAACGGAGCTTATCAGCTACGAGCATTTTCATACAGTACACGGCTATTACGAAACCGGCGATATTTATAGCCTGCGCATGCAGCTGAAGCCGGGAATTCTCTATAAGGTTAGCGGCAGGGAGGTGAGCTTCTGATGGCAAAGAATACCTTGGGATTAGTATTTTTCCCTGCGTTTGACTGGATGATCAGCCCCGGTCACCCCGAACGGCAGGAGCGCTTATTATATACACGCGACCAGCTGGAGGAGGAGGGCCTCTTTGACTGCGAGGAGATTAAGGAATATCGCCCGCGTCTTGCTGAAATCGAGGATTTGCAGCGTGCGCATGTAGGCGTGCCGGCGATTGCACGTCTGATTACGCCGGCGCATCTGACCTCTGCGGGAGGCTGCCTGGTGGCGGCCGATGCCGTAATGCAGCGGGAGATACAGCGTGCCTTTGCTCTCGTGCGTCCGCCGGGACACCACGCTATGCGTGTAGTACACGGAATCCGTGGTTTTTGTACTATTAATATTGAAGCAATAATGGTAGAATATTTACGTAGCAGGTATAATATCCGTAGGATTGCTGTTGTGGATACCGACGTGCATCACGGCGACGGCTCGCAGGACGTGTTCTACCACGATCCCGATACGCTGTATATCTCCTTCCATCAGGACGGGCGCACCTTGTATCCGGGCACAGGCTTTCCTAATGAAGCAGGCAGTCCTGCGGCCTGGGGCACGAATATTAATCTACCCTTGCTGCCGGGAACAGGCGATGAAGGACTGCACCGCCTGTACGATGGCTTAATCACGCATATACTGGAGGACTTTCAGCCGGAGCTGATTATCAACAGCGCCGGGCAGGATAACCATTTCAGCGACCCGCTGGCTTCCATGCAGGTGACAGCACAGGGCTATGCGCGTCTGGCGGATAAGCTGCAGGCTGATATTGCGGTGCTGGAGGGAGGTTATTCGATTGAAAGCGCCCTGCCTTATGTCAACACCGGCATTATTCTGGCGATGGCAGGCATGGATTACAGCAAGGTGGTGGAGCCTGATCTGCGCGGACTGCGCCCGCAGGATGAGCGCTGCAATAAGCGCGTAGACCAGCTTATTGCCGAGGTAGGCGATTTGTACTTCAACCGTGAGCGCACGAGCAAGGAATTGCTGGCGAAATGCGGCAATACCTGGCAGCGCAGCAAGCATATCTACTACGATGAGGAGGGTATCCGCGAGGAGCAGGTGGAAAGCGTGCATTATTGCGAACGCAAGGCCTGCCGCGGTTATTTTACCATGCAGACGGCGGCCGAAGGGACGCGCTTTGGCGACCAGAGCGCTTTCATTACCTGCCTGACGCGCGAAATCTGTCCGCATTGCCGGCAAAAGGCCTACGATGCAGCGCTGGCAGAAAAGAAGCGCGGCCGCTGGCAGTATGTGCTTGTGCAGGACATTGCCACAGGCACAGTAGAAAATCTATAAATAATAAGCATTAGTACGCTGCCGAATAAATATGCGTCCTAAGCTGAGAATCGAGGTTAAATAATGATTAATGAATTGGTTGTAGCTACCCATAATCAGGGCAAGGTGGAAGAGTTTAAGTCTTTAATGAAGGATTTGCCGATTGAAATCAAATATCTGGCAGATTTTGATGCAGTAGAAGCACCGGCGGAAACAGGCCGCACCTTTGCTGCCAATGCCCGCCAAAAGGCTACCTATTATGCAAAGAAGCTGGGCAAGCCCTGCATTGCCGATGATTCCGGCCTGGAGGTTCAGGCGCTGGACGGTGCTCCCGGTGTGCGCAGTGCGCGCTATGCCGGCGAAAAGGCCAGCGACGAGGACAACAACAACCTGCTGCTGCACAACATGAAGTTTCAGGTTAAGCGTACCTGCCGCTTCCGCTGTGCGCTGTGCGTAGCACAACCCGACGGTAAGGTGCTCAACGAGGTAGACGGCATCTGCGACGGTATGCTGCTGCATGAGCCTTTGGGTGAAAACGGCTTCGGTTATGATCCGCTGTTCTGGTCTACCGAGCTGCATAAGGGTATGGCAGAGGCTTCCATGCAGGAGAAAAACAAAATCAGCCATCGCGGTAAGGCAATCCGTAAGCTGGTTGCTATCTGGAGCAAAAAGAAATGAGAATAGGCATTACGGGTGATACGCATGGCAGTGCGCAGGCGATTCGCCGCATTCTGCAGCAGACACCGCCTATCGAGCTGTGGCTGCATACAGGCGATTATGCGGCCGATGCCAACCGCCTGCATGATGCGACAGGCATCAAAACTGTGCGTGTTCGCGGCAACTGTGATTTATTGGATGACGGCAGTAAATTTGACGAGTATCTGGAAATAGAAGGATATAAAATCTGGCTGACGCACGGACACAGATATATAGAAAGAAATGTGCAGGCTGATTTGGGATATTGGGCCAAGCAGCTGGGGCAGGATATCGTGGTGTTCGGTCATACGCATGTGCCGATGGCCGAGTATTATGCGGAAACGCTGCTGGTGAACCCCGGCAGTCCGTCCCGTCCCCGCGGCGGCTCGGAACCTTGCTTTGCGGTGCTTACACTGCAGGCGGGGCAGACGCCGCAGGTGGAATTCTTCAAGGTCTGATTCTTTGGTTAAGAAAATTTTGCGCAGTAAGCAAAAATCTTTTGACAATTCCTTGAAATGATGTAGATTACACAGAAAACATCTTGCAAAACAGGGTAGTTTAATATACAATAAGTGTATACTATTTGTTGGACGGAGCTAATGATTTTTTAGACAGCTTACGTCGGGAAATCTTGGGAGGAAAAAAAGATGACAATGACTCTGCGTGAAGAAGCTCTTAAATTACATATGGACAATAACGGCAAAATTGCTGTAGTAAGCAAGGTGCCTATTGCAACCCGTCATGATTTGGCTATTGCCTATACCCCGGGTGTAGCTGAACCCTGCAAGGATATCAAGGAGGACAAAAACCTCTCCTTCGAATATACCTGCCGTGGCAACATGGTTGCTATTATTACCGACGGTACCCGTGTACTCGGCTTGGGCGACATCGGTCCCGAGGCTGCTATGCCGGTAATGGAAGGCAAGGCTGCACTGTTCAAAACCTTCGGTGATGTTGACGCTGTGCCTGTTTGCCTCGATACCAAGGATCCGGACGAATTCATCCGCACCGTTAAGCTGCTGCAGCCTAACTATGCAGGCGTAAACCTGGAGGATATTTCCTCTCCCAAATGCTATGAAATCGAAGATAAGCTGAAAGAAATCTGCGATATTCCTGTATTCCACGATGACCAGCATGGTACCGCTATTGCCTGCCTGTCTGCTGTACTGGGCGCACTGCGCTTTGTAAAAAAAGACATTGCTACCGCTAAATTCGTTGTCAACGGCTGCGGTGCTGCCGGCAGTGCTATCGGCCGTCTGCTGGTAAACATGGGCGCACAGCATGTAATCATGGTTGACCGCTTCGGCGCTCTGTATGAAGGCATCGACGCTAAGCTGGACCGCATCCAGAGCTATCTGGCTACTGTAACCAATAAGGAGCATAAGCAGGGGACTCTTGCTGATGTTGCTAAGGGTGCGGACGTTATGATCGGTGCTTCCGCTCCGAACGTATTCACCAAAGAAATTATGCAAAGCATGGCTGACAAGGCTATTGTTTTTGCTTTGGCTAACCCTGTTCCGGAAACCAGCTATGATGCTGCTAAGGAAGCAGGCGTTGCAGTTGCCGGCACCGGCCGCAGCGACAGACCGAACCAGGTTAACAACGTAACCGTATTCCCGGGCGTATTCCGCGGTGCTATTGATGTACGCGCACGCGCTATTACCGAGGACATGAAGGTTGCTGCTGTTTATGCTATTGCCGACCTGATTGACGAAAAAGACCTGCGTGAGGATTATGTAGTACCTGACGCTTTTGACCCGCGTGTTGCTCCAGCGGTTGCTGCCGCTGTTGCAAAGGTTGCTATTGAAAAGGGCCTGGCACGCAAAATTGTAGATCCTGAGGTTGTAAGAGCCAATACTGCTAAACGCATCGGCCGTTAAGCCGCAGTATCAAAAATATTATTCTCACAATGACAATGTGAGCTTAGGAGGATGAAAACATGAGAGAAATAAAGGTTAGTGAAGTCACTGATGTTATTGCCAAGCTGTGCATGGATTCCTGCTACTATCTCCCGCAGGAGATGATGGACAAGATCAGAAATGCCGCTGTTGAAGAAGAATCTCCTTTGGGCAGGGAAATCCTTGCTACCTTGATTGAGAACTTCGAGCTGGCTAAGAAAAAGGCTGTTCCTCTGTGTCAGGATACCGGTCTGACCGTTGTATTTCTGGAAATCGGCCAGGAAGTGCATTTCGTTGACGGCGATTTGTATACTGCCATTCATGCAGGCGTAGCAAAGGGCTACACTGAAGGCTATCTGCGTAAATCCTCTGTAGGCGACCCGGTATTTGATCGTAAAAATTCCGGTGATAATACTCCGGCAATCATCCACACCAAGATTGTTCCCGGTGCAAAGGTTAAAATTATCGTTTGCCCCAAAGGCTGCGGCAGCGAAAACATGGGCGCTTTGAAGATGCTGAAGCCGGCAGACGGTGTTGAAGGCATCAAAAAATTTGTTGTTGATACCGTGCGTGCTGCAGGCCCGAACCCCTGCCCGCCGATTACCGTCGGCGTAGGCATCGGCGGCAACATGGAGCGCGCCGCTATTCTGGCTAAATACGCGCTGACCCGTACCGTAGGCGAGCACAACAAGGATGAGCGCTATGCGGCACTGGAGGACGAGCTGCTGGAGCTGGTAAATAAGACCGGCGTTGGTCCTTCCGGCTTAGGCGGCAGCACTACCGCTCTGGCTGTAAATGTTGAATTTACCCATACCCATATCGGTGGTATGCCCTGCGCTGTAAACCTGAACTGCCACCAGGCACGCAAGGCTGAAGCAGAAATTTAAAGGAGGCGCCTGAAGATGAGTGAAGAAGCTGTAATCAAATATATCAATGCTCCGCTGACCGAAGAAACTGTCAAAGACCTGCATGCAGGCGACGTTGTACGCATCAGCGGTTATATCTACACTGCACGCGACGCTGCTCACAAGCGTTTGTATGAAGCGCTGGAGCGCGGCGAAAAGCTGCCTTTGGACCTGACCAATAATGTTATTTATTACGTTGGTCCTACTCCTGCCAAACCGGGCGAGGTTGTCGGCAGTGCCGGCCCCACCACCAGCGGCCGTATGGACAAATACACTCCGACTATGATCGAGCAGGGCATGCGCGGCATGATCGGCAAAGGTCTGCGCAGCCAGGAGGTTATTGATGCCTGCGCGAAGCATGGCGCTGTTTATTTCGTTGCTGTAGGCGGTGCTGCTGCTGTTATCACCCAATCCATCAAGAGCGAAACCATGATTGCTTACGAGGACCTGGGACCGGAGGCTATCCGCAGATACGAGGTTAAGGATTTCCCGGCTATCGTCTGCATCGACAGCGAGGGTAATGACTTCTATAAAGTTGGTATTGCTAAGTACAGAAAAGAGTAACATTGTTAACAGATTGAGGGCAGGATTTTCTGCCCTTAATTTTTTTGCGATTAATGTTGACAAAGACACTAGGATAATATATTATTACTCACATCTTAATAACACGCTCTTATCAAGAGTGGCGGAGGGAACAGGCCCGATGATGCCCGGCAACCAGACAAATGTTATGGTGCTACATCCTGCAAGTGTAATCTTGAAAGATGAGAGGAAGACCGGCTCCTTCCTCAGAAGGAGTTTTTTTCTTAGGCGGATGTTTTGCAAGACGTGTTAAATAAAGAAAGGGAGTAAGAAAAGATGAAAAAATTATTAGTTGCATTACTGGCATTAGTAAGCCTGGCAGTTGTTGCTGCAGGCTGCGGCGGCGGAGACAAAAAGGCAGACAACGGTGCTGACAAAAAGGTAACCCTTAAGGTTGGTGCTACCGCTGTACCGCACGCTGAAATCCTGAACCAGATTAAAGGCACTCTGGCTAAAGAGGGCGTAGACCTGCAGATTATCGAATTCAGCGATTATGTAAAACCGAATCTGGCTTTGAACGACAAGGAGCTGGATGCCAACTTCTTCCAACATGAGCCTTATCTGGATACCTTTGTTTCCGAGCGCAAGATGAATCTTGTATCCGCAGGCAAGGTACATATCGAGCCGATGGGCATTTATTCCAAGAAAATCAAATCTCTGAATGATATTCCCGAAGGCGCTAAAATCGCTATTCCGAATGACCCGTCCAACGGCGGCCGTGCGCTGGCTCTGCTGCAAAGCGCTAAGCTGCTGAAGCTGAAGGATGGCGTTGGCGTTAAGGCTACCGTAGGCGATATCGTTGGCAACGACAAGAAGCTGAAGATTGTGGAAATCGAAGCTGCTCTGCTGCCGCGTTCCATGGATGATACCGATTTGTCCGTTATCAACTCTAACTTCGCTATGGAAGCTAAGCTGAATCCAGTTAAGGATTCTCTGTTCACCGAGCCGAAGGAATCTCCGTATGCTAACATCGTAGCTGTCCGCAAGGGCGACGAAAACCGTCCGGAAATCCAGAAGCTGATGAATGCTCTGCGTTCTCCCGAAGTTAAGAAGTTCATTGACGAAAAATACAAAGGTGCTGTTGTTGCAGCGTTCTAAGCAAAGCAAAACTGCTGTCGCATGTCAAAGTGCGACAGCTTTTTTATATAGCAAAATTTTGTTGCCGATGCAGGTGTAATAATGATACAATTATAAAAAAAGACGGGATGCGTGTAGAACGTTTTACTGCTGCGGAAAGGGGGAGCTTAGCATATGACGGAAGCTTTAAAACTGCCTGTGGGAATAGAAGATTTTGCGGAAATTCGTCAGGCGGGCTTTTATTATGTTGATAAAACAAAATTCATTGAACAGCTGCTGGACGGCTGGGGCAAGGTTAATTTGTTTACAAGACCGCGGCGCTTCGGCAAGACGCTGAATATGAGTATGCTGCGCTATTTCTTTGAGATAGGAGCAGATGCCTCGTTGTTTGACGGCCTGCAGATTGCAAAAAACAAGAAGCTGTGCGAGGAGTATCAGGAAAAATATCCGGTAATTTTTCTTTCCTTTAAGAATGTAGAGGGACTTACCTTTGCCGATGCGCAGTATCGTTTGGCTGAGTTGATTGCCGGAGAAGCGGAGCGCTTTGCTTTTTTGGCGCAGAGCGATAAGCTGACGGAAAATGAGCGAAGCTTATATTGCGGATTGACGGCGGTGCGCGAGGGACGTTATGCGCTGGCAGGCGAAGTTCTTGTTTCTGCTTTGCAGCTTTTATCGAAGCTTTTATCTAAGCATTACGGACAAAAAACGATTATCCTGCTTGATGAATATGATGTGCCTTTGGATAAGGCCTTTCAGAATGGCTATTATAAGGAAATGGTGTCACTTATCCGCGGTATGCTCGGCCAGGCCTTAAAGACTAACGAGTTTCTGCAGTTTGCTGTGTTGACGGGCTGCCTGCGTGTTTCTAAAGAAAGCATTTTTACCGGTCTGAATAATTTTAAGGTGCTTTCGATTACCGATAACCGTTTTGATGAACAGTTTGGCTTTACGGATGCTGAGGTGGAGCAGCTTTTGGCGGCTTATAATCTGGCAGACCATCTTGATGAAACCAAGGCGTGGTATGACGGCTACCGCTTTGGTGCCGCTGATGTTTATTGTCCGTGGGATGTCATTAATCATGTAGATATGCTGCGCAGCAATCCGTCGGCCAAACCGCAGGCTTATTGGATAAATACCAGTGGCAATGCTTTGGTGAAGCTCTTTATAGAGATGGCTGATAAATCGACGCGTGATGAACTGGAGCGTCTTGTTGCAGGCGAGGCTATAGAAAAGCATATCCGCTTGGAACTGACCTATGATGAAATTGACAGCAGTATAGATAATCTTTGGAGCGTGCTTTTTACCACCGGTTATCTTACGCAGAAGGGCGTGACTGAGGATGGCGCGTATAAGCTGGTGATCCCCAATCAGGAGATTCGCGAGGTGTACAAGCTGCAGATTCAGGAATGGTTTAAAAAGAAAGTTTTTGCCGACACTGAGCAGCTGCAGAGCTTTTGGCAGGCTTTCGCCATGGGTGACAGCGAGGCGGTAGAGTTGTTTTTGAACAGGACTCTCAGCAATTCCATCAGCGTTTTTGATGCTAAGGGCAGGGATGAGGAAAGAGAAAATTCCTATCACATGCTTTTGGTAGGCCTGCTGGCAGGAAAGTCAGACTGGCTGGTGCGCTCTAATGTGGAAGCAGGCGAGGGCTTTGCGGACATTATTGTTGAAACAGATGATTTGGATGCAGGCGTAATCGTAGAGCTGAAGTATGCGCAGACGATGACGGCTATGGAGAAGAGCTGTGCGAAGGCGTTGGCGCAGATTCGCGCAAAACGCTACGCAGAGTATCTGCATAATAATGGCAGAGAAAAAGTTTTGCTTTACGGCATAGCCTTCTGCAAGAAAAAATGCAGGGTTATGGCAGAAAAGCTGTAGATAGCTTGCAGGCTTGTGGCTTTACCTGATGGTAAGGCCGTGGGCCTGCTTTTTATTTTTTTGACGCACCTGTCATAAAAATTTGCTATACTTAAATTATCTTATATGAGGTTGGTGTTAGCATGGATTTGCGTTATTTTGCAATGGTATGTTCGGAAGGATTTTTTACAAAAGCGGCCAACAGACTGCACATAAGAAGGCAGTAAACATACAGTACTCGTGATAAATTATTGTTAAAAATATATAACAGCCAAACAATAATGATAATAAAGTATATTATTTAATCAACCATATAGATTGACACTAAAAAACCGGCATGATAGAATTGGAATAGCGGTAATGCAAGCTGTTAATAACAAAATACAGCCCAAACAAAAACGCATAACAAAGGAGGATTTTTTTATGATGCCCGTTAACCCTGAAGCCATTGGTATTTTTGGCCTCATCGCTACGGTGGTGTGTTTTGGACTGGAGCAAATTGGTGTTGGTGTTGATGAGAATACGGATCATAGTAAGCTGACACGCACATTGGCTCATATTGCAATTATTTTTGGTGGCACAACGCAAATTTTTACATCAGTTTTTATGTATATGTTCAGTGCTGCCGGCAGTCATAGCACTTATCTGGGAACAGTGTTCGGCTTTTTTGGGCTGTTCTGGATTCTTGTTGGTTTGTTTTTTCTTAATGGCGGCGACAAAAAAGTTATGGCACATTTTTTTGCCTGCGGATTGCTGCTTTGTATAATTTTTACCGTCAGAGCATTTAAGGATGGCTTGATTTGGCCGTTGGGTATAGATCTTGCTGTGATTGATTTACTGCTTTTTGTGCTGGTCTTTGCCTGGTATACCGGCAAGCCTTGGCTGACGAAGCTTGCAGGCTGGTGTAATTTGGCAATAGGTTTTATTTCGTTGTTTTTGCTGTTGCCGCAGCTGCTTAAGTAGATATTTATCTTTTGTTGAGTAAATAAAAATATTTCTGCAACGGAAAAACGGCAGAACTATGATTATGTTTTGTAGGTCGACCGAGTTCGTGTTGCTGGATTTTAATGGCCGGAGCGTATTGCTTCGGCCGTTTTTTACGTCCTATTAATAGGCAAACGGAACTGCGACGCTTGTAGCTTGTTATACATGTAATGAGTTCTTCTCAAAGGCTGCAGCGCTAGCTGTTGAAATGACGATGTATCACTTGTTATGATTATTTTTAGCAAAAGCGCAGGCAAAGAGCAGAGAGGTTTTCTGTGCAGCCGCCTGTAAAATATGCTATACTTAAAGAAAAACTAATCTTAAAATCGTGAGGTAGAATATGCGTAAATATGCAAAATTTTTCGTAACCCCGAAGGGAGAGCGTGCCGCACGCGGCGGTCATCCCTGGGTGTTTGGTGAAGAGGTAACTAAAATTGAAGGCGATTATGCCAACGGTGATCTTGTGGATGTAGTAACGTCCAAGGGCAAGTATTTGGGCACCGGTTTTGTGAACGACCATTCCAAAATCCGTGTGCGCATTATTTCCACTAATACTAATGATAAGTTTGACGAAGCCTTTTGGGAGCGCCGCCTGCGCTATGCGCTGGATTACCGCCTGACGGTTATGGGCGAGCGTGATTTTAACTGCTGCCGTCTGATTTTCGGCGAAGCGGATATGTTCCCCGGACTGACCGTAGACCGCTATAATGATCTGCTGGTAACGCAAACCCTGTCCTTGGGTATTGAAATGCGCAAGCAGATGCTGTTTGAACTGCTGATTAAAATTCTGCGCGAGATGGGACAGGAAATCCGTGGCCTGTACGAGCGCAACGACGTAAGAATCCGCCTGCTGGAGGGCATGGAGGAGGGCAAGCACTGGTTTGCTACCGATTTGTGCCCCGAACCCGGCGCTGTGACTACCGAGATTGTCGAAAACGGCATCGAATATACGGTTGATGTAGAAAACGGCCAAAAGACCGGCTTCTTCCTCGACCAGAAGTATAACCGTCAGGCGATTGCCAAGATTGCCAGGGGCAAGCATGTGCTGGACTGCTTTACCCACACCGGCTCCTTTGCGCTGAATGCTGCCAAGGGCGGCGCTGCGAGCGTTACCGCGGTTGATATCAGTGCGGAGGCAGTGCAGATGGCGGAGCATAACGCTGCGATTAACAATTGCTCCGATGTTATGCACGGCCTGCATGCGAATGTTTTTGATTTGCTGAGCGATTTGTTCAACAAGCATTCCCGTGAATATGACTTTATTATTCTGGACCCGCCGGCGTTCACCAAATCCGGCAGCACGGTAAAGAATGCGATTCGCGGTTACAAGGAAATCAACCTGAAGGCCATGAAGCTGCTGCCGCGCGGCGGTTATCTGGCAACCTGCTCCTGCTCGCACTTTATGAAGGAGGAGCTATTCGTGAAGATGCTGCAGGACGCTGCGCATGATGCCAACGTTTCCCTGCGTCAGATTGAAGCACGTCAGCAATCTCCGGACCATCCGATTCTGTGGCAGGTGCCGGAAACCAATTATCTCAAATTCTATATCTTCCAGGTAGTATAAAAACTCAGTCTAAAAATATGCTGCTGTTAAGGGGGCGTTATTGTGCAGGCTTTAGAGGGTATTCGTGTGCTTGATTTGTCACGGCTGCTGCCGGGACCGTATTGTACAATGCTGCTGGCCGATTTCGGCGCGGAGGTTATTAAAATCGAGGAGCCGGGACGGGGTGATTATGCCCGCAGCTTTCCGCCGTTCCTCAAGGATTTCGGTTACTGGCATCTGCAGCTGAACCGCAATAAAAAGAGCGTAGTGCTTAACCTGAAGTCGGATGCGGGACGCAAGGCGTTTCTGGAGCTGGTGAAAACCGCCGACGTGGTGGTGGAAAGCTATCGTCCGGGCGTACTGACGAAGCTGGGCATTGACTATGCGGCGGCGAAGGCAGTGAATCCGCGAATTATCTACTGCTCGCTGACAGGCTACGGCAAAAAGGGGCCGCTGGCCAAGCAGGCCGACCATGATATCGGTTATGTGAGCTTGGCAGGCATTACCGCTATGAGCGGTGAGGCGCAGGGCAAGCCGGCGATTCCGGGCGTGCTGATGGCGGATATGAATGCGTCGATGGCGGCGGGCATGAGCATTATGATTGCGCTGCGCCATGCACAGATGACGGGCGAGGGGCAGGAAATAGATATTTCGCTGTATAATGTGGCGATGACGCTGATGCCCGGTGCTGCCAGCCTGTACTTCGGCAGCGGTTTTGTGGCGGAGCGCGGCAACAACTGGCTGACGGGTGCCAACGCCAACTACAATATTTATGCGACGAAGGAAGGACGCTACCTTGCGGTGGGCTGCCTGGAGAAGAAGTTCTGGAGCAACCTGTGCGCTGTGCTGCAGCGCCCCGATATGACGGACCTGATAGATGATGATGCTAACCACGACTACTTAAAGCAGCATCTGTCGCTGGAATTTGCCAAACACACGCTGCCCGAATGGGAGCAGCTGCTGGCGGGCAAGGATACCTGCGTAACGCCGGTGCTGGATTTTGCCGAGGCGGTGGCTGCGGAGCAGACCAAGGCCAACGAGATGGTGCTGAACGTAGAGGACGCAGAGCTTGGCAGCTATCGGCAGCTGGGCTTTGCCATGAAGCTGAGCAAAACGCCGGCCGCGCTGCGGAAGCGTGCGCCGCGTCTGGGCGAGGATACGCAGCTGGTGCTGTCGCAGGCTATTGCCGATGCAAAACTGCTGGCGGAAGCATTGCAGAGCAAATAAAAAATGACCTCCTGAATTTTCAGGAGGTCTGATTTTTTGGTAAGCTTTAAAGTTTTTGTGAGCTTATTTTTCTACACGGCCGGGATATGCTTTGAGTGCTTCGCCCAGAATGTAGATAGCGCGCTCCAGATCCTCGCTCTTTAATACATAAGCAAGGCGTGCTTCATTGACGCCACTGCCGGGGGTGTTGTAGAAGCCGTTGCCGGGAGCAAACATAACGGTTTCGCCGTCGATAGCGAAGTTTTCCAGAGTCCAGATAGCAAATTTTTCTGCATCGTCAACAGGCATGTTAACCATGATGTAGAAAGCGCCCTTCGGGTCGGAAGCCTTCACGCCGGGGAGCTTCTTCAAAGCTGCCACGATGGTGTCGCGGCGTTTTTTGTATTCCTTGTTAACCTCTTCCAGATAGCTTGCCGGAGTGGTGTACAGAGCTGCTGCACCGACCTGCTCCAGAATCGGGCTGCACAGACGAGCCTGGCAGCATTTGATAACCTGCTTGCTGAGCTCTTTGTTTTTGCTGATGATGCAGCCGATGCGCGCACCGCAGGCGCTGTAGCGTTTGGAAACGGAATCGATGATGATCAGGTTGTCGTCTAATTCGGGCATGGTGCCGAAGCTGCGATATGCTCCGTCATAAACGAATTCACGGTATACTTCGTCAGCGATTAAAGCCAGGTTATGCTTGCGCACGATGCGGGAAATCATATCCTGTTCTTCTTCGGTATAAACTACGCCGGTAGGATTGCCGGGGTTGGTGAGCAGAATTGCTTTGGTTTTCGGAGTAATGTGCTTTTCGATTTCTTCTTCGCTGGGCAGGTGGTAACCGTTTTCTACGCTGGTAGGAACAGCGTTGATTTTAGCGCCGAACTCCTTGCAGAAGGTGGTGTAGTTAGCGTAGAAGGGTTCGAAAACCATGATTTCGTCGCCGGGGTCGCACAGAGCCATAACTGCGAAAATCAGGGCCTCGCTGCCGCCGTTGGTAACGAAAATATCTTCAATAGCATAATCCATGCCTTTTTCTGCATAATATTTCTGTACAGCCTTCAGAAGGAACATTTCGCCCTTGGAATTGCTGTAGGCGATTACCGGTGCCTGGAATTCACGCACACTGTCCATGAATTGTGCCGGAGTGGCAATATCAGGCTGGCCGATGTTCAGATGATAAACCTTTTTACCTGCAGCCTTGGCTGCGTCAGCATACGGGGACAGCTTTCTGATAGGAGATGCTGTCAGGCTTTGAATACGTTGAGAAAGTATCATGAAAAAAACTCCTTGCTATTATTTATTGTTTGGGGCAGTTGTAACTGCTTTGTTTATTATAGCACAGATTTTGCCGAGATTGTATATAGTAAAATATTAATACTGTATACATTTGACTTTTTGACGCAAGCACTTTTTGAAGAAGCAGTTTGGCAAATGGTTGTCGTTTGCAGAATGCTTTTGCATAAATATTAAAAAAATGCTATAATAGGAACGTTATTTTTAATTTTTTGAAGGAGTGATTGTCCCCTATGCAAACAACGCAAGCAAAAAATCAGACCGGCGGCATCCTCGGCCTGATTGAACGCGTCGGCAACAAAATCCCCGATATCACGATTTTGTTCATCGGTGCGTTTATCATCTGCTGCATTATGTCAGCAATTCTTTCGACGATGCACTTTGGTTATGTGCATCCCACTACCGGCAAGGAAATCGTAGTCAACAATATGTTGAGCGGCAAAAACCTTGTTGCACTGTTAAGCAAGATGGTTACCAACTATTCCGGCTTCCCGCCGCTGGGCATGGTAATCGTTGCTACCCTGGGTATCGGTATTGCTGACGGCTCCGGCTACATTAATACTGCGCTGAAAAAAATTCTGGCTGTTACGCCTAAGTTTTTGATTACCCCGATTATTATTCTCGTCGGTATGCTGAGCCATCTCGGTCCCGATACCGGCTATGTAATCATCATCCCGGTTGCGGCTTACATGTATTATGCGAGCGGCAAGCATCCGCTGGCAGGTATCGGCGCATCCTTCGCAGGCATTGCCGGTGCCTTCGCTGCCAACTATACTCCGTCCGCAATTGACCCGGTTATTCAGGGCTTCACCCAGAGCGCTGCGCAGATTATCGACCCGTCTTATCAGGTTAACGTACTGTGCAACTATTTCTACGCCTTCGGTGCGACCTTCCTCGTAATCCCCAGCTGCTGGTGGGTGACGGAAAAAATTGTTGAGCCGTGGCTGTGGAAAAACTGCCCGCTCGATGATGATATCGAGGTAGGCGAGGACGGCAACACTGCCGTAACTCCCAAAGAAAACCGTGCCTTCTACGCTGCTACCGGCCTTTTGATCGTGATGATTGCGCTGCTTGTGTACCTGCTGCTGCCAGCTGATTCCATCTTCCGCGATGACAAGGGTATGCTGGCAAGCTTCAAGGCGCCGATTATGCAGTCCATCGTTTCTCTGCTGTTTGTTTTCACCGGCGCTGTCGGTCTGACCTACGGCGTAATGGTAGAAAAATTCAAATCTCCGAAGGATGTTACCACTGCGATGGAGGATATCACCAAAACTCTGGTGCAGCTGATTGTATTCTACTTCTTCGCTGCGCAGTTCCTCTATGCCTTCGGTGCTTCCAACATGGGCGCGCTGATTGCGATTGCCGGTGCCGAGTTCCTGAAGTCCCTGGCATTGCCGCCGCAGATAACTATTTTCGGCATCATCATCTTCGTTGCGATGCTGAACCTGATTATTACCTCTGCTTCCGCTAAGTGGGCAATTCTGGCACCTATCTTCGTACCGATGCTGATGGCTGTAGGTATTGCGCCGGAGCTGACTCAGGTTGCTTTCCGCGTTAGTGACTCTGCGGTTAACGTTGTAACCCCGATGTTTGCGTTCTACCCGCTGATTATCCTCTACTGCCAGAAGTACGTGAAGAGCGCCGGTATCGGTACACTGAGCTCACTGATGCTGCCGTATACTATTACGTTACTCGTCACCCTGACTATTATGCTGTATGCTTTCTGGTTTATGGATATACCGTTGGGATTACAAGCTGACTACGTATACCCCAGACGCATAATGTAATATTATTTCAGAGATGATATAATGAAGAGAGCCTCTCCTCGGGGAGAGGTGCCGAGCTTGTCGAGGCGGAGAGGGGTGACATCATGCAAGCTCTTCTCTTGTCCTATAGCTAATTCACCTTGCCTCCCCTCAAAGGGGAGGTGGCTGCGAGCATAGCGAGCAGACGGAAGGGTGTTATATGTATTTATGAAAGAAGGTCTTTGAAAATGTCTTTGCAAGAACGTTTGACTGAACGCTTTTTACGTTACGCTGCCGTACCATCCCAAAGTAAGGAGGGCTGTGCTGTTGTCCCAAGTACTCCCGGCCAATGGGATATGGCTAAGCTGCTGAAGGAGGATTTGGCTGAGCTTGGTCTGGTGGACCTGGAAATCAGTGAATTCTGCGTGCTGACCGGCCGTCTGCCGGCTAACCTGCCTGCAGGTCACGCTCCCGTGCCGAATGTAGGCTGGGTTGCGCATATGGATACCGTTGACGTAAACCTTTCTCCCGAGGTACATCCGCAGATTGTGAAAAACTATCAGGGCGGCGATGTACTGCTGAACGCTGAAAAGCAAATCTACATTAAGGTAAGCGAGCATCCTGAGCTTGACAAATATATCGGCAGCGACCTTATCACCACCGACGGTACCTCCGTACTGGGCGCAGATAACAAGGCTGCTGTTGCCAACCTGATGGTAGCACTGGAAACCATCATTAAGGAAAACCGTCCGCACGGCGAAATTTATGTAGCCTTTGTTCCGGATGAAGAGGTTGGCCTCTGCGGTTCCAAGAAGATGGATTTCAGCAAGTTCCCGGTTGAATTTGCTTATACCATTGACTGCTGCGAGCTGGGCGAGGTTGTATACCAAACCTTTAATGCAGGCAGCGCACACATCAAAATCAAGGGCGTAACCGCACATCCGATGTCCGCTAAGAACACTTTGGTCAACCCGGCGCTGGTTGCCGTAGATATCATCAACTGCTTCGACAGAATGCAGACTCCGGAGCACACCGAGGGCACCGAAGGCTTTATCTGGGTGCAGGCTATTAAATCCAACGCTGCGGAAGCAACTTTGGATATCAAAATCCGCGACCATAATAAAAAGATGTATGAAGCACGCAAGGAGTTCATCCGTCATTCTGTGGAATATGTACAGGCCAAGAATCCGAAGGCCGGCATTGAGCTGAACATCACCGACGTATACGGCAACATTGCCGATGCGCTGAACGATGACAACAGAAAATGCGTTGAGTACATTTTCGAGGCTATGAAGGAGTTGGATATCGAGCCGAAGGATATCGCTATGCGCGGCGGCACCGACGGTTCCTTTATTTCCACCAAGGGCATTCCGACGCCGAACTATTTCACCGGCGCGCTCAACTTCCACTCCAACTGCGAGTTTATGCCGATGGCTGCAGTGGAAAAATCCTGCCTGATGACTTTGAAGCTGGTTGAGCTGATTACCAAATAAAAAATGCTTGACAAATGCGTCGCTTTCCTGTAAAATATTACTTGTTTCCGACGCAAATGCGCGCGAAGCCTTTTGGGGGCGTAGCTCAGCTGGGAGAGCACCTGCCTTGCAAGCAGGGGGTCAGGAGTTCGATTCTCCTCGTCTCCACCAATCGTTAATTAGCGGTCTTACTTTGGTAGGACCGCTTTTTTGTGCGCAAAAAAAGACGCCCATGTGTATGAGCGTCTGAGTAAATTGTTTAATGGCTCATCAGCCTTCGTTTTCTTCCCATTCCTCGCTGTTTTCGTTGAAGAAGCTTTCTTGTTCATCCAGCTCTTTTATCTTATGTAAAAGGTAAATAATCAGCAGTGTTATGGGCAGCAGCACAAGAAAATAGCCTAATGATGTATGCGTAAAAATTAAAATAACGAGCGTTAAAAGGAGTATTAAAGCTATAAGGGCAATTACCTTTTTCATGTTACTGCAAAAGCTGTCGATAAAATTCATGGCACGCACCTCACTTTTATCTGTATTATAGCATGCCGGTGAATTTTCTACAAAAAATCTAAAAAAACTGCAGAAATCGCTTGAATATGCCCTTTAAATGTGATATAGTATACACTATATTAAGGATTTCCCCAGAAAAAAGTATAGTATTTTAAAAGGAGCAAATTATTATGGAGAAAGAAAAAGCATTCCTGCTGTGGTTTGACCAGCTGGAGAGAAAAGACGTAGCAATCGCCGGTGGTAAGTCTTCTTCCTTGGGCGAGCTGACCTCTCATGTTGACGTACCTGTACCGTATGGCTTCGCAACTACTGCCTGCGCTTACAGATACTTCTTTGAAAAGACCGGTCTGTACGAAAAGATCAAAGCTTTAATTGCCGGTCTGGACGTAGACAACAGCGCTCAGCTGCGCGAGGTTTGCGCTAAGGTCCGCCAGGCAATTATGGACGAAGAAATGCCGCAGGATCTGCAGGACATGATTGCCCAAGCTTACAAAGAGCTGGGTGAAAAGGTTGGCCAGGCTGATCCGTTCGTTGCTGTTCGCAGCAGCGCTACCGCAGAGGATTTGCCGGATGCAAGCTTTGCAGGCCAGCAGGACACCTACCTGAACGTAAAGGGTGCAGAAACCATCGTTGCTAAGGTTAAGGAATGCTATGCTTCCTGCTTTACTGACCGTGCGGTTTACTACCGTGAAAAACAAGGCTTTGATCATCTGGATGTAGCACTGAGCGCTGCAGTACAGATGATGGTATTCTCCAAGGCTGCAGGCGTTATGTTCACTGTTAACGTTGCTACCGGCGACGACAAGAACATCCTCATCGAAGGCGCATGGGGCTTGGGCGAATATGTTGTTCAAGGCACCGTAACTCCGGATAACTATACTGTAAATAAAGCTACCTGCGAGATTGTTGAAAAGAACGTTAACGCGCAGGACATTAAGCTGATCCGTAAAGCTGACGGCGACTGCGAAGAGGTTGTTGTTCCGCTGGATGAGCAAAACGAGCAGAAGCTGACTGATGAGCAAATAAAACAATTGGCTGAATGCGCTAAGAAAATTGAAGCACACTATGGCTGCTACATGGACATGGAATGGGGCGTTGACGAGCGCGATAACAAGGTTTACATCCTGCAAGCCCGTCCTGAAACCGTATGGAGCCGTCGTAACAAAGAAAATGGTGCACCGAAAGAGGAGAAGAAAGTGACTACTGATCGCAAAGTTATCGTTAAAGGCTTGCCTGCCAGCCCTGGTAATGTAGCAGGCCGCGTACATGTAATTTTGGATCCGTCCCATATCGACGAGTTCAAGGAAGGCGAAATTCTCGTAACCGAAATGACCGCTCCTGACTGGGTACCGGCTATGAAGAAAGCGAAAGCAATCGTAACCGATAGCGGCGGAATGACCTGCCATGCTTCTATCGTATCCCGCGAGCTGGGCATTCCCTGTATCGTAGGTACCAAGAGCCGTGGCGAAGCTGCTACCACCACCATTCCCGATGGCATTGACGTAACCATTGATGCTACTCATGGTGTTGTTTATGAAGGCATCATCGAAGAGCCGAAGGCTGAACAGCCGGCACAACAAGTAGTTGCTGCTGCTGAATATTTCCCACCGACCGGCACCAAGATTTATATGAACCTGGGCGATCCTGAGCTGGCTGAAAAATATGCTACTCTGCCTTGCGACGGCATCGGTCTGATGCGCGAAGAGTTCATCTGGACTACTTATATCCATGAACATCCGCTGTATCTGATCAAAATCGGTCAACCGGAAAAGGTTGTAGACCAACTGGCTGAAGGCATCCGCCAAGTTTGCCAGGCTATGGCTCCGAGACCGGTAACCATGCGCTTCTCCGACTTCAAGTCCAGCGAATACCGCGACCTGAAGGGCGGCGACGAATTCGAGCCGAACGAGCCTTCCGCTCTGCTGGGCTGGCGCGGTGCTTCCCGTTACTATGATCCTAAATATATCGAAGCATTCAAGCTCGAATGCATGGCTGTTCGCAAAGTTCGCGAAGAGTTCGGCCTGAAGAACCTGAACGTTATGATTCCGTTCTGCCGTAACGTAGAGGAATGCGAAAAGGTTACCAAGATTATGGCTGACTGCGGTCTGTCCCGTGGTAAGGACTTCAAGGTTTGGCTGATGGCTGAGATTCCGTCCAACATCATTCTGGCTGACCAGTTCAACAAATTTGTCGATGGCTATTCCATCGGTTCCAACGACCTGACCATGCTGGTTCTGGGCTGCGACCGTGATAACGATACTGTTTCCCATATCTATGACGAACGTAACCTGGCTGTACGCCGTGCAATTCGTCACCTGATCGAGGTTGCTCATAAGGATGGCAAGACCGTTTCTATCTGCGGTCAGGCTCCGAGCGTATATCCTGAGTTCTGCGAGTTCCTCATTAAGAGCGGTATCGACAGCATGTCCGTTAATCCGGATACTGTTAAGTTCACCAAGAAGCTGGCTGCTCAAATCGAGCAACGCATCATGATGGATGCTCTGACCGGAAAAGGCCGTCAAGAGGTTGAGGACCTGAACTGGTAATTAGCAAGCAAGACTTTCAGCTCTGTAGTCAAGCGCATTGGCTTTATCTGGAAGCAGAAAAAGTAAATATGCAGTAAAGAGTTTTAGGACTCCTGTGTTGTAGTAATGCAATGCAGGGGTCCTATTTGCTTTTTTCTGGAAAAATTTAAGGAGGTATTCATGTTTTCCGTTATTTTTGTTCTTGGATTGCTTTATCACACCTATACCGATCTGAAATCTATGCTGCTTTATGACAAGACAACATTAATTTTAGCGGCGGTTGGCTTAGTACGCGCGTGGTATGAGAGGCAGCTTTTTGATGCTGCTTACGGCGCTGGAATTATTTTGGCAATAATGTTGGTGCTGTATTTTGCCAGCCGCGGCGGTATGGGCGAGGGCGATGTTAAGTTGGCGCCGGCGTTGGGTATCTGGCTCGGTTTAGAGCAGGGAGTATTGTGTTTGCTGCTTGCCTTTATCAGCGGTGGCATTGTGGGAGCATTACTGTTGCTGTGCAGGCGTGGGAAGCTGAAACAGGCGATTCCCTTCGGACCGTTTTTGTGTGCGGCGGCAGTCACTGCATATTTTTGGGGTAGAGAAATCATTACATGGTATTGGAGGATGTTCTTATGATGAAGTATGGTAAAAGTATTAGTGTTGAGGAGCTGTTTGAGCCTGTACTGTGCGCTTTGCGCTGCCGATGGCGCCTTAAGCAGGCGCTTTTGCTGCTGTCGCTGCAAACGGGGCAGGTGGCATATTGGCAGAATGGTGAGCATAGCTGGCAGGAGCAGCTAGATGAAGAGTGCCTGACAAATAAGCAAAGACTTGCCGATACTTTACGTGAAATGCTTTTGAAGCGTGAGGTGGAAGAAGGTGCGATGGTTTTATTGCTGCCTGCAGCAGCAATGATGCATTCTGAACAGATGGTGTTGCCTTCAATGCGGCGGCGTGAACTGCAGGCTGTCTTAAAATGGGAGATACAGCAGAGTGTTCCTTGGCCGGAAGAGGACTATACTTATAGCTTTGAGGCAACAGAATTTAGTGAAGCAGGAGAACAGCAATATCAGGTAACTTTTACGGCCTTACAGGATACATCACGCGCTGAGCTGGAGCATCTGTGCAGCAGCTTGCTTTTAAAGCTGCAGGGCATTTTGTTAAGCGACATGACGTTTGATGAAGCTGCAGAGAAGTGGTTTACCGGTAAGCAGCTGCCGACTGTATATAGACAGAAGCAAAAGTATTTGCATGGTGCAGCGGCCGCTTTTGGACGCTGGCTGCCTAAGGTCAGCGGCGCTGCCTTGGCTTTGGCACTGTTAGCTTATGGCGGGGCCTGGGGAGGCTGTTATCTGGCGCAACGCGATTTGCGGGAGGTGGAGCAGCGATTAGCGCAGTATGCGGAGTGGGAGCAGCGTATGCAGGAAAGCAAGGCTGTGGAACATAGATGTCAGCGTTTGGAAAAGCTGTTGGCTACAGCGTCTAAACCTTCGAAGGAGGCCGTTGGTGAGTTGGAACGCATCTGCCGCCAGATGATTCCCGGCTGTTGGCTGACTCTGCTGGAATACAACGGCAGCAAAAAGCCTTTAGTGCTGCAGGGTCAGGCGGTGGATAATTTGGCTTTAGAAAGCTTTGTGGAGCAACTGCAAAAATGTGGAAATTACAGCAGAGTAGAGCTTCTGCAATCGCAGCAGCAGGGTAACGTTCTTGTTTATAAACTACAGCTGCAGATGAAGGAGGGCAAGCAATGAAAGCAGGAGAAAAAACAATTAATCTGCTTGCCTGCATAGCCTTCGTGTTGGTTGTAGGCTTGGGAATGCAGGCATGGGAGCTTTTGACTGAACGGCAACTGACGGTAGAGCAGATACAGAAGTTGCAGAGAAAACTGACACAGCAGATTCGCTTTGCTGATGAACACAGTGATTATAAAACATATAAAATCAAGCTATTGGATAAGCAAAAAAAATTAGAGCAGCAGGTAGAGCATAATCTGAATTTAAACAACCTCTTGCAGCGCCTGCAAAAGCAGGCACAAGCGCAAAGTATTCTGCTAAACAGCATGCAGATGGAGGGAAATCCTGTGCCTTTGCAGCAGGGCCTGCAGCTACAGACAGTGAAAATAAGTGTTGTCGGCAATTTTTATTCCCTGCTGCGTTGGCTGCGGCAGGCAGAACGCGACGGCTGCAAGTTTAAAGAGCTGCGCTTGCAAAGCGACATGCAGGCAAAAGAAGTGCTGAAAATGGATATCTCACTGGAATTGCATACCATAAACTGATTCACCAAATTAGCCTACGCTAATTTTATCTTGACAAAACCCTCATCTTATAAGATAATGTCATAGTAAAGTTAGAGTAAGCTAATTAAATTTTAAAGATAGCACTGGCTAATATTGTAAAGGAAGTTGCGTATGAAAAAATATATCTTACTCGTATTTGTCGTAATCATAGCCCTGGCAGGCTACTTCCTGCTGGCAAGAGGCCAGCACAAGCTCGCAGCCAACGCCGCCGTCAGCGTAACCGACAGCACCGGCGCCAAGGTACACATCCCCGCGGAGCCCAAAAGAATCGTCTTTCTCAATGCCTCCAATCTGGAAATCTTCGCCTCCATCGGTGGCAAGGCCGTCGGCAGACCTACCAGCACTTCATATCCCAACGACATCAAGGAAAGCATTAAGGACATCCCTGAAGTAGGCATGATCCACGCGCCGAATCTGGAAAAAATCATGAGCTTGAAGCCTGATCTGGTTGTAGGCACCAACGTACCCTTCCACGTAATGCTGCGCAAGCCTCTGGAAATGGCCGGCGTGCCGCTTTACCTGAACATGATAAACTCCTATGAGGATGTGCTGAAAAGCATAGACGATTTTGGCTGCTTTGCCGGCAGAGAAAAGGAAGCTGCCGTCAAGCGTGCGCAGATAGAAAAGGAATATGCTGCGCTGACGCAGGACGTACAGAAGGGCAGGGGTCCGAAGGTGCTGATTATCTTCGGCTCGCCGGACAGCTTCAACATGTCCACCAAAAAGAGCTTTGGCGGTGATCTGGCAGAGCGTCTGGGTGCCGTAAATATTGCGGACAAGGCCGAAAACGTGAAGGACAGCAGCTACATTCCGCTGAGCATGGAATTCGTAGCCAAGGAAAATTCCGACATCGTGATGCTGATTACCATGGGCGGCAGCAAGCTAAGGCAGGCCGCTGTCAAGGGTGATTATGACCTGGTGCAGGGTGTGAGCACTTTCCTGGCGCAGGCAGGCATCACCGTGACGCATAAAATGTGCGCGCACAGCCTGAAGGCCATCACCGAACCGGCGGCAGATGTAGAAGCCTACGCCGAGGAGGGCGAATGGCTGCAGGAAATACTTGAGTTGCGCGACAAGTTGCTTTTCGCGGATGACGTGGCGCTCACGCAGGCAGATGCAAGCAACATGAAGGTGCTCATCAGCGCGCCGTTTATGAACGGTGTGGTGGCAACACACCTGCCGTTTATGGGCGAAAAGGGTGCTGATTTTCTGCTGGAACAAATCCAGGGTTATTATCAAAAGTAAAGTTTAAAGCAAAAGGAGGACATAATCATGAAACAAATTCCTGTAATTTTTTGGACCGGTACCGGTAACACACAAATGATGGCTGACGCTGTTGCAGAAGCAATTAACGCTGCCGGTGCGGAGGCTGTTGTGAAAAATATCAGCGAAATCACTGCTGACGAGGCTGCAGGCTATGACGCTCTGGCACTGGGCTGCCCGGCAATGGGCGCAGAGGTGCTGGAGGAATGCGAATTCGAGCCGTTTTTCACTGAGCTGGAAGGCAAGCTGGCAGGCAAAAAGGTAGCGCTCTTCGGCTCCTATGGCTGGGGAGGAAGCTATATGCAGGACTGGGAAGCACGCGTTAAGGATGCGGGTGCGACACTTGTAGCAGACGGCGTACTGGCGCTGGGTGCTCCCGATGACGAAGCAATGGCCAAGCTGACGGAAGCAGGCAAGCTGCTTGCCGAATAAGGCTGAAGCAACACAAAAAACTGCCTTTCGATTTTCAGAAGGGCAGTTTTTTAGTGAAGCGCTTGCGTTATAGCAATTGGCAAATAACTTGCCTTGCGATATTATTTAAGAACACATCCTATTGACTTTATACCTGCTATATAGTGTAGACTGTATCATTATAAAATAAAGATTATCATGCTGCGGCAGCGTTTTACGCCGGGGACATCGGCAAAAGCTGCTGCCCGCGTTTTGGAATATATATGAATAGAGGATAGGAAAGCTTTATGTTCAAAACATTTCTCAGCTATTATAAACCGTATAAGGGCATCCTGCTCTTTCTCGTGATTGGCTCATTGCTGCGCGCACTGCTCGAGCTGTTCTTTCCCTATGTAGTAAAGCTGATGCTGGAACAGCAGCTGCCGCTTAAGAATCTGCCGCTGCTCCTTGAATGGTCGGCAGCACTGCTTGCCATGTATCTGGTAAACTTCGGCATGCATTTCGGCATCATCTACTGGGCGCAGTCCATGAGCTATTCCATGGAACGCGATATGCGCCGCGATTTATTCAGCCATCTGCAGAAGCTGTCCTTCGGCTTTTACGATAAAAACAAAAGCGGTCAGCTGCTTTCGCGCCTCACCAGCGATTTGAGCGAAATTAACGACTTCGCAGGCAATGCGCCGATTGATATTATCGTCTGTGGGCTGACGATGCTTGGCACGATGGTTATTCTGATTTACATGAATCCTATGCTGGGCAGCCTTATTGCCTTCCTGCTTCTGGTGAAGGCGGTGCATACCGTTTTCGTCAACCTGCGCATGAAAAAGGCCTTCTTTGCCAATCGTGTGGCAATGGGCGAGGTAACGGGCAAGGCTGCGGAAAGCATTAACGGCGTGCGTCTGATCAAGGCCTTTGCCGGTGAGCGCAGCGATATGGCGCAGTTTATGGAAAAGGCGGATGCCTATCTGAAAGTATGCAAAAAATCCTTCAAAATAACATCTTATTTCGTCGGCAGTATGATTTTCTTCAGCAACTTTATCAATGTGGCGATATTAGTAGTGGGCGGCCTGCTGATAAATCAGGGGCTGATGAGCTTCGGCGAGCTGGTGGCCTTCTTCCTCTACGTGGGCCTGTTTATGAAACCGCTGATGCAGCTTTTAGGCTTCATTCAGGTATATCAGCGCGGTATGGCAGGCTTCAAGCGTTTTTATGAGCTGCTGCAGGAAAAGCCCGAGATTACTGATGCACCGGATGCTAAAATTTGCCCGCCCTGCAAGGGGAACATCACCTTTTATAACGTCAGCTTTGCCTATGCGGACGGCAGACCCGTTATCCGCAACCTTTCGCTGAGCGTGGCAGCAGGTGAAACTGTGGCCTTTGTGGGCGCTACGGGAGCAGGCAAAACAACTATTGCCAGCCTTTTGCTGCGCTTTTACGAGCCGCAGAGCGGCAGAATTCTGCTGGATGGCTGCGATATCCGTGAATTTACGCAGGAATCGCTGCGCAGGCAAATCGGCCTGGTGCAGCAGGATGTCTTTCTCTTCGGCGACAGCGTGCGCTACAACATAGCCTACGCCAAACCGGATGCGACAGCGGACGAGGTGCAGGCGGCAGCGAAGGCTGCGGCGGCGGATGAGTTCATTCAAAAGCTGCCTGCGGGCTACGATACCGAGGTGGGGGAGCGTGGCGTGAAGCTGAGCGGCGGCCAGAAGCAGCGTTTGGCGATTGCACGTGTCTTTCTCAAAAACCCTCCGGTAGTAGTGCTGGATGAGGCTACAAGTGCGCTCGACAATATTACGGAGCAGCAGATACAAAAGGAGCTAGACGAGCTGGCGGTAGGACGCACCACGCTGATTATTGCGCACCGTCTTTCCACCATCCGTCATGCGGACAAGATTGTGGTGCTTGACGAGGGTGCTGTTGCGGAATGCGGCAGCCATGAGGAGCTGCTGGCGCGCAAGGGGCATTATTATGATTTGTATCAGAAGGATTAAAGCAGAGGCTTGCGGATGCAGGCGTACTGCAGAAGATAATAAAATAGCGCACGCTGTTGCTAAAGCGTGCGCTGAGAATACAGAAAACCCATGTCTTGCCGATTTCGGCGGGACATGGGTTTTAGTGCTTTGTGTTTATTTTTTTCGTATTGAGTTTAGTCAGCTTTCAGCGCTTCAACCTGTTCAATTGGGAGAGAAGTAGCTTTGGCAATATCCTGCACAGTAAGTCCCATGCTTAACAGACGTTTAGCAGTAGCAATGTTGGCATTGATTTCGCCTTTGGCAATGCCGATAGCTTCGCCTTCAGCAATACCTTCACGCCGTTCATCTAACAAACGAGCTTCCATAAGCATAAATTCTCGCCTCACTTTCGTATCTAATTTGAGATAGCTGATTTCATCGTCAATCTGCTTGGTGAAATCAGTAGTTACAATGTGGTTGTTTACATAATCATAAAAGCTTTTGATGTCTTTAGAGATATCGCCGTGCGTACCTTTAGTGTTCAGAATCATGGTGGTTGCTTCATCCGGAAGCTCCAGCTCCAAATCCTCCAGGCAGCGCTTTTTAAAAGTATAGACATAATTACCATTTTCAAAGAAATCAAAAATACAGATGAAAATGATAAAGGTCGGCGGCAATAGGTCATAAGGCTGGCCTGCCTGCAGCAAATCAAAATCAAGCAGCGCCTGATAATAGCGCGAGCGTTTGGGCAGAACGAAGGCTTTGCTTTGGGGATTCTTTTTGTTTTTTACCTGCATTTCCAGATTATAGTGTGTGTTTTTATCGTCCGCTACGATGATATCAAGGCGGATGCCGCGACTGGTGTACTCAGGCTCAAGCGTCTTTTCTGCCTCAATGTAGTTAATGTCAGCAATTTCTATCTGCAGCAGTTCCTCCAGCAGATGCTTGCAGATGCGTTTGCGTGACATAACCTTTTTGAAGATGAAGTCGCTTTGAATCGTCATGTTTGCAAATTTTGTTGCTAGGTCTTGCATGGTTTTTCTTCTTTCATTTTAACACAGATGCAATAAAAAATACATAAGCAGCGCAAAAACAAAAAAAGAGCAGTACCCTGACGATAAAAAAATCGTCAGTTTGTACTACTCTTAGAATGTACCAGATAAATGGCCTTGCTTAAGCTTCTGCAGAAAATGCATCTGCAGGATATACTGCTTATTTAATTGTCCGCAGGTAAATGAACTTGATGCGTAAGATTACTTGCGGTTTTGAAGAATTTAGTTTAAGTTTACTTGAAATACAGGGGAATGTCAAGGGAGAACAAGACTTGTGCCTGCTGAAATTTTCAGCAAGGCAGTTTTTTTATAAACACTATAATCTCAGCTCTATTCTGCTTTAACCTTAAAGACAATCGCATACAGCACCGGCAGTACCACCAGCGTCAGCAGCGTTGCTCCGGTCAGACCGCAGGCAATAGCCACAGCCATTGCATTCCAGAACTGGCTGGCGAACATCGGAATCAATCCCAGTACCGTAGTGAAAGCCGCCAGCATAATCGGACGGAAACGCACAATCGCCGATTCCGTAATCGCCTTGGCAGGCTCCATCCCGGCATCAAGATGCTGCTGAATCTGGTCAACCAGCACCATACTGTTACGGATAATTGTACCGGTGAGCGCCAGAATACCCAGCTCCGCCATAAAGCCCAAAGCGGAATTGAACAGCAGCAGGCCGAAGATAACGCCGATTATACCCATCGGCGCCGTCAGCATAATAACCAGCAGCTTGCGGATATCCTGCATCTGCAGCATAATCAGAACGACAATCAGCAGCAGCATCAGCGGTATCGGCTTCATCAGATAATTCAAGGTATCGTTGCTGTCCTCCAGCGAACCGCCGACCTCGATGCTCATGCCGGCAGGCAGCTCCTTGCGCAGAGGCTTCAGCTCCTTATACACCTGCTTGGTAACATCGTTGCCGGTAACGCCGTCAACAATACCGCCGTTGACGGTAATTGTAGGACGCAGGTTGCGGCGCCAGATGATATTGTCCTCGCTGGTGTAATCAAGATGCGCGATTTGAGACAGAGGCACAGCACCCTGGCTCGTAGGAATGGAAATAGTTTCCAGCTGCGAAATATCTGCGCGCTGGTCAGGCTGCAGGCGGAAAACGATACCAATCTGCTGGTCGCCCTCCAGATAGGTTGCTACGGTATAACCGGATACCTGAGCCTGCAGAGCGTTGGCCACAGTCTGACGTGTGAGTCCCATTTGCAGCAGCTTGTCATTGTCGACCTTCAGCTTAACGGCGTTGGTCTGCTCCAGCCAGTCAAGACGTGTCATGTTGACGTAGGGATTAGCGGCCATCACCTTGCGCACCTTCTGCGCATATTCCTTAACCTGCGCATCGCTGTTGCCGCTGACGCGGATCATAACAGGATAGGGAGCAGGCGGACCGAGCGGAATCGAGCGGGAGTAAACTATAGCCTCCGGCAAATGCTCGGCAGCAAGCTCGCTGATGCGCTTCTCCAGTTTTTTGCGGTCTTCCACGCTTTTGGCAACAACTACGAGCTGTGCGTAGTTATCACGCGGCTGTACCGGGTCGATTACCAGCACAAAGCGCGGTGCACTTTCGCCTACGTAGGTGGAAACGTGGTCTAATTCCTTATCATCCTTAATCAGATTCGTCAGCTTGCGTGCCGCGGCATCAGTTGTTTTAATCGAGCTGCCCTCAGGCATATTAAGCTCTACCAAAAGCTCCGGACGTACGGAGGCGGGGAAGAATTCCTGGCTGACGAAGCGCAGCATGAACATGGAAAGGCCAAGCATCGCCAGCGTAATGCCGATAACCGTGATGCGGTGTCCCAAGGCCCAGTGCAGCAGCTTGCGGAAGGCGCGGTAGAAGCTGTTGTCATAAGATTCCTGCTTGATAACAGTAGGACGTATCCATTCATAGCCCAATACCGGTGCCAAGGTTGCGGAAACAAGCCAGGACAGCATCAGGGTTACGGTCATAACTGGGAAAAGGCTGTAGGCAAATTCCGAAGCGCTGGCTTTGGAGAAGGCAATCGGCATGAAGCCCAGGCAGGTAATGGTGGTGCCTGTCAAAAGCGGCCAGGCGCAGGTTTTGAAGGCATAGGAGGCTGCTTCCTTACGAGGCATGCCTTCGGACATTTTTACTTCCATCAGCTCAACGACGACGATGGCGTCATCTACCAGCATACCAAGGGAAACAACCAGTGCGCCTAGGGATACCTTATGCAAATCGATGCCCAAAGCGAACATTGCGCAGAAGGAGCCTAACAAAATCAGCGGGATGCAGCAGGAAATTACGTAACCGCTGCGGCGTCCGAGCGTCATCAGGCTGACTACCAGCACGATGATAATTGCCTCGTAAAGGCTTTCGGAGAATTCGCTGATGGATTTTTTTACTACCTCAGGCTGATTGGCAACCTGATTAAGCTCCAATCCGAGCGGCAGCTCCTTTTGGATGCGGGCGATTTCCTTGGCCAGATTTTCACCGAGCTTGATGTTATCGCCGCCGTCCTCCATAGAAAGAGCAATGCCGACTGCGGGCTTGCCGTTATAGTACATCATTGTTTCCGGCGGGTCTGCATAACCGCGGGTGATGGTTGCGATATCGCCCAAGCGGAAGACACGGCCGTTGGCATTGATGGGGATGGCAGCAATATTTTCCACGCTGTCGGGGCTGCCGGTAATGCGCAGGTAGGAGTTGGCTGTGTCGGCCTCAATCATACCGCTGGCATTGACCGAGGTCTGTGCTTTGATAGTGTTGGCAATACTGTTGATATCCAGTCCCAGCTGTGCCAGCTTGGCAGTTTGCATCTGCACGAAGATTTTCTCCGGCTGTACGCCTACCAGCTCAACCTTTTTGACATCAGGCACGCTGAAGAAGTCGAGCTTAATTTTTTCGGCGTATTTACGCATATCCTCATAGGTGAAGCCGTCACCGGTAATGGCGTAGATATTGCCGTAAACATCATCAAAACGGTCGTTATAAAAGGGGCCTACGGTACCCGAAGGCAAGTCCTTTTTGCCGTCATTGACGATGTTGCGCAGCTCCAGCCAGCGCTGACGTACCGTGTTGCCGGCAACTTCATCCTTGAGCGCTACGGTAATAACGCAGACACCGGGGCGCGAATAGCTGGTGATTTTCTTAACCTGCGGCAGACTTTGAATCTGCTTTTCCAAAGTATTTGTCAGATGCATTTCTACATCCTTGGCGCTGGCACCGGGCCAGGCTGCGGATACTACCATCTGCTTGACGGCAAAGCTGGGGTCCTCGCTGCGTCCGAGCGATTTAAAGGAAAACATACCCATAATCAGCACAAGCACAGCGAAGAAGTAAACTAACTGGCGATGGTTAATAGCCCATTCTGCCCAGTTGGCATGATGCTTTTCGTTGTTTGACATCAGATATCACCGCCTTTGGTCAGACGTACCTGTTGGTTATCGACAAGCTTGCTGAGGCCGGCGGTTATCAGAATATCACCCTTGTTTAAGCCGCCTGCCAAACGTACGTTGTTGCCTACGTAGCCGGCAACCTTAACGTCCTGCAGCACAGCGCGGTTATTGCGCACCAGCCAGACCTGAGTCTTGCCGTTTACCTGATACAGTGCGGTAGCAGGAATAACAATCTCGTCCTCGGACGCCGCAGCGTCCTTAAAGCTGACCTTGGCAGTCATGCCGAGCTTGGCTGCTGCAGGCAGCTGCGGCACAGCAACGCGCACCTTATAGGTACGTGTAATGCTGTCGGCAATAGGCGAAATTTCGCGGACAGTGCCCTTCGCCGTAACATCTGGAAGCGCCCAGAAGCTGATTTCCGCCTGCTGGCCGACGCTCAGCTTGACGTTTTCCGGCACGTTAATCTGGATTTCACGTTCACCGCTGCGCACGATGGTGACCATCGGCGTACCGGCTGCCGTTACCTGGCCTGCTTCACCGGTGATGGCTGCCACAACGCCGTCGGCATCACTCGTCAGCTGCGTGTAGCTCAGCTGGTTGCCGCTGGCGTTGGCGTTGGCCTGTGCCTGACGCAGCGCAGCATTGGCTGCCTCCAGCTGGGTGTTGTACTGGTCGCGTGTTGCTTCGCTCACAGCACCGCCGGCATATAGCTTGTTAAAGCGTGCCGCATTGTCGGCCGCCAGCTTTTGGTTGGCAATGGCAGATGCCAGCTGTGCATTGGCTGCTTCTACGCTTTGGTTTACATCCTTCGGATCAATCGTCATCAGAATCTGGCCGGCGTGTACCCGGTCGCCTACGTTGACAAGACGGGAAGCGATTCTGCCGGCAGTCTGGAAGGCCAGCTGGCTTTCATAACGTCCGCGCACCTCGCCGGGATATACGGTGGAGGAATCGGCAATGCTTTCGCCAATCGTCATAGTCCGGACGATGGGGATGTAGTTTGCCTCCTGTGGCTTATGCATAATACTGCTGTAAAGCTGCCAGCCTGCGGCTGCCAGTACGACAACGGCAGCTCCGGCAACAAGTTTCTTTTTATCAGGAAGTTTGGGAAGTTTTTCCATAATAGACTGCATGATTTAACAGCTCCCTTGCAGAATAATGTTATTGTTGTAAAATTTTTAATCGTTCAATTAAATTATAGGTTCTAATGTAGAGAGCGTCAAGCAACAAAGTTGTAAACAAAAATAAAGCTGCCGGAAAGCAGCTTTATTTGAGGAATATATTTATTTTTTGCTAAGCGATGCAAGGTAGGTGTTGAGCGCCTGCAGCAGGTAATCAAGCTCAGCACCGTTTTTAAAATTACCCAGCTCGCAGATATGGCTGTGCATCAAAAAGAAGAACATGATAATACCTTCCAGAGTGAAGGCAACGTGGGTTGCTTTGATATCCGCAACGATTTCGCCGCAGGCAATCGCTTCCTCAACCAGCTCGGTCATGAACTGATGGATGCGGTACAGCTTGCTGCGCACATAATTTTCAAACATGGGCTGCGGAGTCAGAAGCTCGCGGTAAATCAGGTGAATGTTATAGGGGTTCTGCTGTTGCATTTCGGCAATGCCGTCTACATAGGTACGCAGCTTGGTCAGCGGTGAACCTGGCTGCTGACGGATTTTGTCCTGCAGCTTCAGAAATTTTTCGGCCTCAGTATATAAAACCTCCTGATATAAATTCTTCTTGCCGCCGAAATAATAGGAAATCAACGCGCTGTTGACGCCGCTGGCAACAGAAATCTGCTTGATGGACACGGCAGCGAAGCTGTCCATGGCAAACAGCTTGGTTGCGGCCTCAAGAATTTTATCAGCAGAATTGATATTAGGACTTTCATCTATCATAATAACGTAATACCTCGTTGGAATAAATAATGTATGAATATATTATACACGATTTGGGCGCAGATGTAAGCTGATTTTGTTAAAAAAGTGATATTATGAAAATATCTTGTTAAATATAAAAATTTTGTTCGTTAATACGTTGGCTATGTACTGTTTTTCTGCTATAATAAAAAAATAACGGAGGTCAGTATAGAAAAAATGAATACATTGGCTATAGCTTTGATGATTGTCATAGCTCTGCTGCTGGCAGGTGTGATAATATTATTGATACAGGGACGCCCTAAGGCGGACATGACGGCGCAGCGGCTGGAGCTTTTGGAGCGCAGGCTTGCGGAAAGCATGTACGACCTGCGCGGCGAGCAGAGCACACTGGCGCGGGCAGCACGCTTGGAAAACCAGGCGGCGAGCGACAGGCTGAGCGAACAGATTGACAAGCGCGTGGCGCGTCTGGCGGATATGACGGACCAGAACCTGGAGCGCATCCGCATGACTGTGGACGAGCGCCTTAATCAATCGCTGGAGCAGAAGTTCGCGCAGGTCAACAAATGCCTGGGCGAGGTACACCAGTCACTGGGACAGATGCAGAGCCTTTCCTGCGGGGTGGATGAGCTGCGGCGCGTTCTTTCGAACGTCAAGGTGCGCGGTACCTGGGGCGAAATGCAGCTTGGCAATATCCTCAAGGATATTCTTGACCGTGCAAGATATGTAGAAAATGCAGAGGTGCGTCCGCACAGCGGCCTGCGCGTGGAATATGCTTTGCGCTTGCCGGGGCAGCGGGAGCAGGAGGTGCTGCTGCCGATTGATGCCAAGTTTCCGCTGGAGGATTACCAGCGCCTGCAGCAGGCGCGTGAGGCCGGTGATACGCAGGCGGCGGATGCGGCGGCAAAGCAGCTGGAGCGACGCTTAAAGAGCGAAGCGAAGGATATCTGCGAAAAATATATCTGTCCGCCGTATTCGACGGATTTTGCCGTGATGTATCTGCCGAGCGAGGGCCTGTTTGCGGAGGCTTTGGCCTTGCCGGGACTGGCCGAAGAGCTGCAGCTGAAGTTCAGAGTGTGCGTGGCGGGGCCGACGACGCTGGCAGCGCTGGTGAACAGCCTGCAGCTGGGCTTCCGTACCTTGGCGGTGCAGCAGCGTACTACCGAGGTGTGGCAGCTGCTGAACAAGGTTAAGCAGGAGCTTGCCGGCCTGGAAACAGCCCTTGATAAAACAGCTAAAAAGCTGGAGGAGGGGCAGAACGCTCTGCATACCACCAAGCGCTATACAGCACGTTTGCAGAAGCAGCTGGATGCTGTGCAGCTGTTAGATGAGGAAGATAAGCATGACAAAGAATAATGAGCCTCATCACTATAAAAAGCCGCCGCTGTGGGTACAGATATTATTATGGGCCTACGGCTTTATGTGGCTGAATATGGTTTTTGTTACGGGCTTAAACAGCCTGTATCTCGGTTATATAGATTATGACAGCGGCAGCATTGCCTTCGCCATGACCTGTGGCTTTTGGCTGATTTTCAAATATTTGCCGCGCTTGCTTTAAGAGGGGGAATTACAATGGAGCAATGGGATATTTATGACCGTGAACGCCGTCTTACCGGACGGACGATGAAGAAAAATGACTGGATACTGCAGGACGGCGAGTATCATCTGACGGTGCTTGGCGTTGTGCGCAACACAGACGGACGCTTTCTGATTACCAGACGCGTGCTGACGAAGGCCTGGGCTGCCGGCTGGTGGGAGGTTCCCGGCGGTGCGGTGCAGGCGGGTGAAAGCTCACGCGAGGCTGTGAACCGTGAGGTGTGGGAGGAAACCGGTCTTGATGTTTCTGCCTGCGCAGGCGGACCGGCGCTGACCTATCACCGTGAGAATCCGGGCGAGGGCGATAATTATTTCGTCGACTGCTATCTTTTTACGCTGCCCTTTGCACCGGAGCAGGTAAAAATCCGCCCTAATGAGGCACTGGAATACAAGCTGGCGACCTTGGAGGAAATTCAGGAGCTGGCGCAACAGGGAATCTTTTTGCATTATGACAGTATTAAGGATGTTTTTGCAAAATAAAGCTGTATGTCGGCGTTTGCTGTTGAAAAAACACAGCCGGCGTGGTAAAATATTATGGTAAATGCTTAAATAAATATGGCAAAGAGAAAGTTTGGAGGAATTTACAATGTCAGGACATTCTAAATGGGCGAACATTAAACATAAAAAAGGCAAGGCTGACGCTCTGCGCGGCAAAATCACTACTAAAATCAGCCGTGAAATCACTATTGCCGTTCGTATGGGCGGTGCAGATCCTACCGGTAACATGAAGCTGAAGCTGGCTCTGTCCAAGGCTAAGGCTAACAATATCCCTAAAGACAACATTCAACGTGCAATCCAAAAGGGTGCAGGTGCTCTGGAAGGCCAAAGCTTCGAAGAGATTACCTATGAAGGCTACGGTCCTGCAGGCGTTGCTATGATGGTCAGCTGCCTGACCGATAACCGTAACCGTACCGCTGCCGATGTACGTCACGTATTCTCTAAGCACGGCGGCAACCTGGGTGCCAGCGGCTGCGTAAGCTACATGTTCAAACAAAAAGGTATCTTCGCAGTTAGCGCCGAAACCGGTGTGAGCGAGGATGATCTGATGATGATCGCTCTGGATGCAGGTGCTGAGGATATCAAGAGCAGCGAAGACGGCTTCGGAATTATCACCGATCCGGCTGCTTATGACGATGTAGAAAAGGCTTTGGCTGATAACAATATTGAAGTTGCAATGTCCGAAATCACCATGGTTCCCGATACTATGGCTGAGCTGTCCGGTGAGGATGCCGAAAAGGTTCAGAAGATGCTGGACGCATTGGATGATTGCGATGATGTACAAGACGTTTACACCAACGCTGACTTGCCGGAAGACGACGAGGAATAATATTATTATTACGAAGTAACTGCAATGTGCGCGAAGCATAGTTGCAGAAAGGAAAGCAGGCAGTTGATGTCTGCTTTCTGTTTTTTGAGAGGTTTTTTATGCTGGTTTTAGGAATTGACCCCGGTACCGCCATCTGCGGTTATGGCTTGGTAGATATGACAGGAAACCGTCTGCGCCCCGTTTTTTACGGCTCGGTGCTGACGGATAAGGATATGCTGCCGGAGCTGAGGCTAAAGAAGATTTACGATGATATTTCGGATATTATCGATCACTTCAAGCCGGATCTGCTGAGCATCGAAAAGCTGTTTTTCAACCGCAACGTGACTACTGCGATTCCTGTAGGACAGGCACGCGGCGTTGTGCTTTTGGCTGCGGCCAACAAGGGACTGCCGGTGATGGAATTTACGCCGATGCAGATTAAGCTGTCGGTAGTAGGCACAGGCAGTGCGACGAAGGAGCAGGTTATCTATATGGTAATGCATCTGCTCAATATCCGCGAAAAAATTAAACCGGATGATACGGCCGATGCGCTGGCAGCGGCAATCTGCGGCATCAATACTGCGTCTACGCGCAGATGGCAGGAGGGCAGATAAATGATAGGTTCATTGAAGGGCACTGTTGACAGCCTGGGCATAGACAACTGCATAATCGAAACGGCAGGCGGCGTAGGCTACCGTGTTTTCATGCCGGCGGCACAGCTTGCTCAGCTGACGCAGGGTGCCTCTGTACGCCTGCACATCCACACCGCAGTACGCGAGGATGCCATTGTTCTTTACGGCTTTTTGAGCCGGGAATATTATGACCTCTTTGAACTGCTGCTGACTATCAGCGGCGTAGGTCCCAAGATGGCTTTGGGTATTTTATCCGCAGTTAAGCCTGATGCCTTTTATCTGGCGGTGCAGAGCCGTGATATCAAGGTGCTCACCAAGCTGCCCGGTATCGGCAAAAAGACGGCGGAGCGATTGCTGCTGGAATTGAAGGACAAGGTCGGACCCGTAGCCGCCGAAAGTGCTGACAGCTTCGGCGAAGCAGTAGCTGCCGGAGGCAGCGGTGCTGTAGCGGAGGCTATCGAAGCACTTGCTTCCCTTGGCTACAGCAACAGCGAGATTATGCCCGTAATCAAGAAAATCGAAGGCGCAGAAACCAAGACGAGCGAGGAAATTCTGAAGCAGGCCTTAAGGCTGATGATGAAGTAATTTCCCGCAGATAAATCGTCTGGCGGTATTTGAGCCTGTAGCAGTAGGCTGCAAAAGGCTTGCTAGGAGGAACTTATGGAATTTGATGATAGAATTATTGCCGGGGCGGAACAGGAAGCAGATGGCTGGCAGTACAGCCTGCGTCCGCGTCTGTTAAATGAATATATAGGTCAGACGCAGGTCAAGGATAATCTGTCTATTTTCATTAAGGCTGCCGCTGGCCGCCACGAAGCGCTGGACCATGTGCTGCTGTTCGGGCCTCCGGGCCTGGGCAAAACTACGCTGGCCAACATTATTGCAAATGAGCTTAATGTCAACATCCGCGTTACCAGCGGACCGGCGATTGAACGTCAGGGAGATTTGGCAGCAATCTTAACCAACCTTGGCGACAATGATGTACTTTTTATTGACGAAATCCACCGCTTGTCCAAGACCGTAGAGGAAATCCTGTATTCCGCTATGGAGGATTTTGCGTTAGATATTATTATCGGCAAAGGTCCTGCGGCACGCAGTGTGCGTCTGGACCTGCCGCATTTTACGCTTATCGGCGCTACCACGCGTCTGGGAGCGATAGCAGCGCCTTTGCGGGACCGCTTCGGCGTACAGTGCTGCCTGGAATTTTACAAGCCGGAGGAGCTGCAGTTTATTATTACGCGTGCAGCGGAAATCCTGAATGTAAAAATCGACAAGGAAGGCGCCATGGAAATTGCCCGCCGCAGCAGAGGCACGCCGCGTATCGCGAACCGTCTGCTGAAGCGTGTGCGCGATTTCGCTCAGGTGCTGGGCGTGGAGGTTATCGACCGTCAGCTGGCAGACGAAGCGCTGGCTAAGCTGGAGGTTGACCGCTACGGCTTCGACCGCAACGACCGCAAAATTTTGACGACCATCGTCAAAACCTTCGGCGGCGGTCCTGTCGGCATCGAAACAATTGCTGCAGCCGTAAGCGAGGAGTCCTCAACCATTGAGGATGTAATCGAGCCGTATCTGATGCAGCAGGGAATGCTGAACCGCACCTCGCGCGGACGTATGGCAACACGCGAAACCTATAGATATCTGGGAATACCGTTTCCCGAAAATCAGTAAAGCAGCTTAGCTGTTCAGGAGGAAAAATGAAATTATTATTACACGCCTGCTGCGGTCCCTGTGCCTGCTACCCTACGGAGCAGCTGACGGCGGCGGGAACAGATTTTGATATTTTGTTTTTTAATCCTAACATTCATCCGTACAAGGAGTTCAAGCACAGGCTGAGCACCCTGCGGGAGTTTTGTGAGAAGAAGCGCTACAATCTTATTATCGACAAAAGCTATCCGATAGAGGAATGCATCCGCGGTATGCTGTCAGAGCCTACCGTGCGCTGTGCCTTCTGCTACCGTATGCGCCTGCGCTACGCAGCGCAGTTTGCCAAAGAAAACGGCTACGATGCCTTTTCGACTACGTTGCTCGTCAGCCCCTATCAGCGCCATGAGCTGATAAAAAAGGAGGCGGAGGCGGCAGCGGCGGAGTTCGGTATTCCGTTCTATTACGAGGATTTCCGCGTCGGCTACCAGCGCGGCGTGGATATCAGCCTGGAGCTGGGGCTGTATCGCCAGCAGTACTGCGGCTGTGTCTTCAGCGAGCGTGACCGCTACGAAATCCGCAAAAAGCCCAAGGCGGAAGCAACGCAGGATAAGTTTGTGGTTGTAAGCAAAAATATTAAAATGGTGAACAGATAATTAGAGTTTATAGCAAGACGCAGAAAAGCCTCTCCTAGGGGAGAGGTGGCATCGCGAAGCGATGACGGAGAGGGGAAATGACTAGACTGCAGACCCCTCTCAGTCACCCTATCGGGTGACAGCTCCCCCCTAGGGGAGCCTCTCTTACTATACGGACAATTCACATTGTCCCCTTAATGGGAGCTTTTCAATGTTCACTGCTCCTCTTCTTAAACTTAGCAAATCGAGGAAAAGTATATGCTTAGAAAATTACTGATACTGTCTGTACTGTTATTTACTTTTATATTTGCCTCTGCTGCGGTAGCCGCCGAGCAAATCCGCATAGGAATTGTGGTGGGGCAGGCAACGGCAGAGCTGAGCTGTGAGGATGAATTCACAGTGCGTGATTCATCGGGCAAAACTACTACGATGCCCAAGGGAAAATATTTCATCCATGCGCAGCAGGGAAAGCTTTTCTTTGATGATAACAATGAATTTGGTAATGAAGCGTTTGTTGCTACGGCGGCAGGCAAAAGCTCACCGCAAATCAATAAACGCAGTTATAAAGGGGATTTTCAGCTGCAGGCCGAGCAGGGTAATAAGCTACTGGTAGTCAACAGACTGCCGCTGGAGGATTATCTGGCGAGCGTGCTGCCTGCCAAAACGATGTCCGTATGGCCTGATGAGGTTATCAAGGCACAGGCGGTTGCTGCCCGCAGCTATGCTATGTATAAAATGCAGCACAGCGACAAGGCTTATGCTTTGCTTGCAACCGACAGGGAGCTGCCTTACGGAGGTACCGGCAAGCGCATTGAAAAGTATGCTGTGACGAAGCTGATTCAGGCGACGAAAGGACAGTATCTTGCTGATGCTTACGGTCGGGCGATTGAAGCTGTCACTACTTCAAGCAGCGGCGGCAGAACCGAAAGCGCGCTGAATCTGCGCGGTACTGCCGTAAGCTATCTGCAGTCGGTAGAGGATTACGACAGCGACAGCCCGGAATATACCTGGGAAAGCCGCATTGCTCCGGTGCTTTTGGAAAGTCTGGCAGCACAGCGCGGTTATACCACCGGCAAGCTGACGAGCATACGTCTGTCCCCGCTTGATGATGCAGGTGTTGACAGAACGCCCACGGGACGGGTAAAATATATTATCCTTTCGGGTGAGGCCGGTGCTGCCAAAATCAGCGGCAGTGAGCTGCAGGACCTGTTAGGCTTGAACAGTACCTTATTTGATATCGAAACCGGTACGCCGGTACCGGAAACGCTCAAGGTGCCTATCGAAGATCATTACGGTATGGAAATAGGCAGCAAGGATATAGGCATCAAGGTCAATGAGTCGAAAAAGCCCGTCTGGAAAAATTTAGTACGCAGCTACCATTTGTTGGGCGGCGGCAAGGAAGAAAAAATTATTTTCCACGGCAAGGGGAAAGGCTCCGGCCTCGGTTTGAGTGCCTGGGGGGCGCGCGGTATGGCTAACGCCGATGCCAAGGCTACCTATAAAACGATTCTGGCACATTATTATCCCGGAACTCAGCTTGTCCGTTAGCAGGAAGCTATTTGTCCTGTAATATATAAGAAAAGAGAGAATTTTGCATGTTAGTAACTGATTTTGATTATGATTTGCCACAGGAGCTTATTGCTCAGCATCCTATGGAGCCGCGCGACCATTCGCGCCTGCTGGTTGTTGACAAAAAGACCGGTGAAATTGAGCATAAGCATTTTTATGATCTGGTAAATTATCTTAAGCCCGGCGATGTGCTGGTGTTTAACGATACCCGCGTTATTCCCGCGCGCCTGCACGGCACGAAGGATACCGGTGCCCATGTCGAGGTATTTCTGCTGACCCGCAGAGATGCAACCGACTGGGAGGTTCTGGTGCGCCCCGGTAAAAAGCTGCAGGTTGGTGCCAAGATTAACTTCAGCGATGAATTGAGCTGCGAGGTTATTGAGCACACCGACTTCGGCGGACGCGTAGTACGCTTTAAGTATGACGGTATCTTCGAAGAAATTCTTGATCGTCTGGGCGAAACTCCTCTGCCGCCGTATATCACGGCACCGCTGGAGGATAAGGAGCGTTATCAGACTGTTTATAACCGTGAGCGCGGCAGTGCTGCCGCTCCGACTGCAGGCCTGCACTTTACCAAGGAGCTGCTGCAGAAAATCAAGGAAATCGGCTGCGAAGAGGTTTTTGTAACGCTGCATGTAGGCCTTGGTACCTTCCGCCCCGTAAGCGAGGCGAAGATTGAGGACCACAAGATGCATAAGGAGTTCTACACCGTATCGCAGGAGGCTGCGGATGCAGTAAATAAGGCGAAGGCCGAAGGCCGCCGTATTATTGCGGTTGGCACTACGGCAGTACGCACTCTGGAGGCTGCGGGCGCTGACGGTCAGCTGCACGCTGGCAGCAGCTGGACGAATATCTTCATCTACCCCGGTTACAAATTCCGTCTGGTGGATGACCTCGTAACCAACTTCCATCTGCCGCAGAGCACGCTGCTGATGCTGGTAAGCACTCTGTCTACCCGTGAGATTATGCTGCAGACCTACAAGAAGGCGGTTGAAGAAAAATATCGCTTCTTCTCCTTTGGCGATGCCATGTTTATTACAGACCTCAATAAATAAGATTTTTTGCCTTCGCCGCAAAGCCGAAGGCGCTGATAAATATTTTTAGGAGTTGCATATGACTAAACACGCAGTAACCTACGAACTAATTAAAGAATGTCCGCGCAGCGGTGCGCGTCTTGGCCGCTTGCATACGCCGCATGGTACCTTTGAAACTCCGATGTTTATGCCTGTAGGCACACAGGCAACGGTAAAAACTCTGGCACCGGAAGAGCTGTACGATATGGGTAGCCAGGTTATTTTGTCGAATACCTATCATCTGTTTTTGCGTCCCGGTCACGAGCTGGTGCGCAAGGCAGGCGGTCTGCACAAGTTTATGAATTATAAACGCGGTATGCTTACCGACAGCGGCGGCTTCCAGGTATTCAGCCTGGGCGCTATGCGCAAAATCACCGAAGAGGGCGTAATGTTCCGTTCGCATATCGACGGCAGCAAGCAGTTCCTTTCGCCGGAGGTTTCTACTCAGGTGCAGGAGGCATTGGGCGCTGATATCGCGATGGCCTTTGATGAATGCATCCCGTATCCCGCCGATTTTGATTATGCCAAGCGTTCTACCGAGCGTACCACACGCTGGGCCAAGCGTTGTCTAGAAACTCATACGCGTGAGGATCAGTCCATGTTCGGTATCGTGCAGGGCGGTATGTATCCCGAGCTGCGCCGCATGAGCGTACAGCAGCTGACAGAGCTTGACTTCGCCGGCTACGGTATCGGCGGTCTGTCCGTAGGCGAGCCTAAGTCGATGATGTACGATATCCTTTCACATACCACCGAGCTGATGCCGAAGGATAAGGCACGTTATCTGATGGGCGTAGGCACTGCAGACTGCATTGTAGAGGCAGTAAACCTTGGCGTTGATATGTTTGACTGCGTATTTCCGACACGTGTTGCCAGAAATGGCACCGCTATGACGCACACCGGCCGTCTGGTAGTACGCAACGCAACCTACGCTGAGGATTTCCGTCCGATTGAGGAAGGCTGCGACTGCTATGCCTGCCGTAACTTCAGCCGTGCTTATATCCGCCATCTGTTCAAGGCAGAGGAGATTTTCGGTCTGAGACTCTTGTCTATTCACAATCTGCATTTCCTGCTGCATTTTGCCAAGGAAATACGTGAGGCTATCGCTAATGACTGCTTCCCTGAGTTCCGCGAAAGATTCTTAGAAAATTATCGTTGATAACAAGGATTTTTCCGATTTACAGAGAATATATAAAAGTGGTATAAATAAACTGAACTATTGCATACTAAAATGTTTGCAAGAGGAACCTGCAAATATGTCCGAATTTGCGGGAAGTGATAAAATGTGGAGGTGTTCAATATGCAAGGTGGAGATACAATGGCTTTGCTCAATTCTCTCTGGCCCTTCTTTTTAATGGGCGGCATATTCTATTTCATGCTCTGGAAACCCCAGAAAAAAGAGCAGCAAAAAAGACAGGATTTGTTAAACAGCCTGAAGGAAGGCGACGAAATCATTACCATTGGCGGTATCTATGGTAAGATTACCGCTATTTCCGAAAAACGCGTTAAGGTAGAGGTTGCCGAAGGCGTAGTAATCGAAATGGCGCGCAATGCTGTCAGCGGTTTTCAAAACCCCGCTAAAAATTCCTGATGGTGATTGCAGAAGAAAAAGTTGAGCTGCGCAAGTATTTTAAAAGGCTGCGGTCGCAATTGACCGCAGAGCAGGCTGCTTCCGGCAGTCTGCTGACTGCCCGTCAGATACTGGCCTGTGATGCATATCGCAAAGCGAACTGCATCATGGGCTATTTGGCTTTCGGAAATGAGCTGTCTGTAGACCTGGTTCTGCAGCAGGCCTTGGCCGACGGCAAGACTGTTGCCGTGCCGCTGGTGCAGTCGGCAACGGAGATGGCTCCTGTTCAGCTGGAAAACATGCTGGAGTTTGAGCTTGACCGTTACGGCATCCGCAGCGTCCGCCAACCGGCGAAGCTGCTGCAGCCGCAGCAGCTTGACCTTGTACTGGTGCCCGGAGTGGCCTTCGGTCGCGACGGCAGCAGACTGGGGATGGGCGCGGGTTATTATGACCGTTTTCTGCCGCAGGCGGAAAACGCATTGCTCATGGGCATCGCTTACGATGCTTTTATTCAGCCGAATCTGCCGCGGGATGAATTTGACGTGCTTGTACAGCTTTTAGCAAGTGAAAGCGGGATTACCACTCTCAGTCCGCTTAGCTTATAAATTAAATCCAGTTAATCCAAAAAAATCTTAAGGAGGAAGTTATTTTGCGTTGGAATGAATTCGGGAAATTTCTGATTGTCGCTTTGGCGATTATCGGCGGTTTCTGCGTATACATCTCGCCTCTGGCTAATTCCATTAAACAGGGCTTGGATCTGCAAGGTGGTACTCATGTAGTTTTACAGGCTGTGGATACGCCGGAACTTAAGGTTGACGATGACGCTGTCAACCGCAGTGTAAAGGTTATTGAGCGTCGTGTAAATGAGTTGGGCCTGACCGAGCCTGTTATTCAGCGTCAGGGCAAGGACCGTATTATTGTTGAGCTGCCGGGCGTAAAGGATCCTGAAAAGGCTATTGCTATGCTGGGCCGTACCGCTATGCTGCAGTTCAAGGATGAAAGCGGCAAGGTTGTTCTCACAGGCAGTGACCTGAAGGACGCTAAGGCACAGGTTTCCCAAGGGAATCAGGCTGTAGTAGGTCTGGAATTTAATGATGAGGGCGGCAAAAAATTTGCTGACCTTACTGCCCGCAATGTAGGCAAAAAAATCGCTATCGAGCTTGACGGCCAGGTACTGACCGCTCCTGTAGTACAGGAAGCTATCACCGGCGGCCATGCACAGATTTCCGGCTCCCGTAACGTTGAGGAAGCCGAGCATCTGGCAATCCTGCTGCGCAGCGGCAGTTTGCCGGTTAAAATCGAAGTTATGGAAAACCGTACCGTTGGCCCTACCCTCGGTCAGGATTCCAAAGACAAGAGTGTTAAGGCCTTCAGCATCGGTATCATCGGCGTATTTGTATTTATGCTGCTGTTCTACCGTCTGGCAGGTGTAGTTGCGGACATTGCTCTGCTGCTGTACGTAATGCTGCTGCTTTTGGTAATGCGTTATCTGGGTGCAACACTGACACTGCCCGGTATCGCAGGTATTATCCTGTCTGTCGGCATGGCGGTTGACGCCAACGTACTGATTTTCGAACGCTTCAAGGAAGAAGTTAAGCGCGGCAAAACTCTGCGCAGTGCGATGGATTCCGGCTTTGGCCGCGCTATCGTAACCATCCTTGACTCCAACCTTACTACTATCATGGCTGCAGCCGTACTGTTCTACCTGGGCACCGGTCCTATCAAGGGCTTTGCTGTTACCCTGGCACTTGGTACCTTGCTGAGTATGTTTACCGCAGTAACCGTTACCAAATTCCTGCTGCGCTTCTTGATTTACAGTAACATCACCAAGAGTCCCTTCCTGTTTGGTGCAAGAGCACCGAAAGCAAAAGAGGAGGTGGCTAAATAATGAAGTTATCTATCGTTAAGCGTTATAAAATTTTCTTCGCTATTACCATCACCTTCCTGATTATCGGTATCGGCTCCATGCTCTTCAAGGGCTTCAACCTGGGCATTGACTTTACCGGTGGCAGTATCATGGATTTGGAATTCAAAAATCCTGTTACCGTTTCTCAGGTACGTGAGGTGCTTAAAGAAAAGGATCTGGGCAATGCTATTATCCAGCTGGAAAGCAGCGACAGCAATGCCAAAAGCTCTAAGGGCGTGCTGATTCGTACCGGCGTTATCAGCGACGAGCAACGTCAGCAGGTAATGACCGACCTGAAGAGCAAGGTTGGCGACTTTGCTATCCAGCGTGTTGAAAACGTTGGTGCTACTGTCGGCGGCGAGCTGATTCAACAGGCTGTGATGGCGATTGTGCTTTCCTGGTTCCTGATGATTGCTTATATCACCATCCGCTTTGAATTCCGCTTTGCTCTGGCAGCGATTATTGCTTTGATTATCGACGTACTGGTAACCCTGAGCTATTTCTCCCTCTTCCATATGGAGCTTGATTCCTCCTTCGTTGCAGCTTTGCTGACGGTTGTTGGTTATTCTGTCAACGGTACCATCGTTATCTTCGACCGTATCCGTGAAAACCTGAAAATCCATCGCCGCAGCGAAAGCATGACGGAAATGGTAGACAACAGTATCTGGCAGACCATGGGACGCAGTATCTATACTGTAGGTACCTCTCTGTTCGCTGTTGTAGCTATCTTCATCTGGGGCGGTGAAACTATCCGCAACTTCTCCTTTGCTATGCTGGTAGGCTTCTCCAGTGGTGCTTATACCTCCACCTTCCTCGCAGGTCCGTTATGGATGATGCTGCGTAAGCTGAAACCCGGCAGAGATTAAAATTAAAACTATAGCCTGTGTGCATTAGGAAAAATGAATGCCGCAGGCTATTTTTCTTGTTTTTGACGGCTGAAAAAGCTACAATAATAGGTGATATTGCAAGAGAAGCTTTTGTTTTTATCGGTACTGTTAAGGAGAACTGGAATGATTTATATTTTGAAATTTATCGCAGCCTTTTTGCTACCTCCGGGTTTGTTTGTGCTGCTGGGAATCATACTGAGTGTTTATTTGTGGCGGCGGCGGCAAAACATCGGCCGTTTTGCTTTCAGCTTAAGCGCTTTTTTGACGCTGCTGTTATATTTCAGCTCTACCTTATTGGGAGCAAAGCTGCTGGGACAGCCGTTGGAGAACCGTTATATTCAGCAGCAGCCTGACGCTGCGCAAGTGATAGTTGTTCTTGGCGGCGGCAGCGTCGGTTCCGCACCGGACGGCACTGAGCGCGGAGGCCTGATGTCCGCCGGAGCGGCGCGCCTGCTGACGGCAGCACGCCTGGCAAAGCAGCATTCGCTGCCGGTGCTCATCAGCGGCGGGCAGGTGTTCAGGGACGGCGTGAGCGAGGCGCTTGTCGCCGAGCGTATTCTGCTGCAGCTGGGGCTGCCGCAGGAGCAGATTATTGTTGAAACGCGGGCCAGAACAACGAAGGAAAATGCTGCCTATACTGCCATGCACTGCCGTGAGCGTGGCTACCAAAGCGTGCTGCTGCTGACAAGTGCGCTGCATATGCCTCGCAGCATGCAGTTCTTTGAACGTTATTTAGGTGAGCAGGGCGTAAAGGTTGCCGCCTATCCCTGTGATTACACACTCAATCCGCAGGGCAAGTTTAACCCGCGTTGGCTGGTGCCTCAGCTGCAGGCCTTTGACGTTACCTGTATGGCTTTGCATGAATATGTGGGGATGGCCGGTGCCTTTTTACAGCGTTAATTTGCAGCGGCAAGCTGACTTCGACCGGCTAATTTGCATAATTTCCGCCTTTTTTGTATAATAAGTAACAGATAGAAACAAATATTATTTTTGGGTGGGTTATATTATGAAAAAAATTCTGTTCTTAGTTTGCCTGCTGCTTTGTCTGCTGCTTGCCGGCTGCGGACCGCAGGAGAAGAATACCTCTGGCAGCGGTAAGGTTTTGTACACAGTGACGGATGCAACTGGCACTAAGCTGAGCTTCAGCGAAAAGCCGCAGCGTATTGTGAGCCTGAACGTATCTGCCGACGAAATTTTGCTGGATATGGTTGACAGTAAGCGCTTGGCAGCCTTGTCGCTGCTGGCCGATGATCCCGGCATCTGCAGTGCCGGTGACAAGGTGAAATCCGTCAAGGGCAGAGCGCAGGGAAGCAACCTGGAAAGTGTGCTGGCCATGCAGCCTGATCTTGTTATTATCCCGGATTATACTGTGGAGCCGATTCAGGGACTGCGCAGCGCGGGACTCAAGGTTTATGTGTGCCATACGCCGAATAATGTGCAGGATATCTTTAAGTTTATCAGGGAAATCGGCTCTGCCGTAGGCGAAGAAGCCAAGGGTGAGGCGATGGCCAAAAACATGGAAGCGCAGCTGGAGGCTGTGCGTAAGCAGGCGCTGCAGGCTGCAGGCGATAAGCCGCTTAATGTGCTGGCACTTTCCTTTACCGGACCGCTGGGCATGAGGGGCACCTTCAGCGGCCTGTGCTATTATGCAGGCGTGCATAACGTGCTTGATGGCATGGATATTCCGTATCAGAGCAACCTGTCGGAGGAAAAAATGCTGGAGCTTAATCCGGAGCTGATTATTACGCCGAGCTGGGATTACAGTAAAAAAGGCGACCCGGAGCAATTCCGTCAGCGCATTTTACAAAATCCGGCCTATAAGAGCATTAAGGCTGTAAAGAACGGCCGCGTGCAAAGTTTGCATGATAATTATTTATACAGTACTTCGCAATATACAGTTAAGGCGGTGCAGGAATTGGCACATGCCGCTTATGGAATTTAGTTAGGAGATGCAGTGGCAATGAGACTAGTCAAAACAATTGGTCTGACACTTTTATTGGCAGCGGGAATGCAGCTGTGCGCTGCGGCCAAGGAGCAGGAAGCGTTTTATACAGGTGAAAAAATTAAGGGATATGATAAGGGCAGCTTTGTAGTTTTGGAGGCCGATGATATTAACTTCCGCAGTGCCGCTGAGGACGGCAATGTTTTAAAGGTACTGCCGCATCATTCGCTGCTGCGTGTTATCCGCCAAAGCGGTGACTGGCTGGAGGCCGAATCGGACGGTGTGGACGGCTTTATCTACGCGCCCTATACCGTTGCCGGAAGCAGGGACGAGCTGACGCAGGAGGATTTTGCTCTTGGCTATGCCGCACTCGGACAGAAGTTTGACGAGCAGAAGGCCGAGGAGCGCCTTGGTGCCGTCAAGCAGGAGAAAATAGATAAAAAGCGTAAGCAGATAAACTATACATTTGAGGGCGCCGTAATCAGTGTTGCCCGCAAAAAACAGGCAGTAGATGCAATCCGTGTTGTTGATCCCAAGTATATTACGATGCGCGGCGTAAGCATCGGGGACAGTGCCGGCAGAGCTGTAGGACAGTACGGCCTGCCTGATGCGGTTGTTTATGCTGCCGATAATACCACCTACGAATATTTTTGGGAGGACGACAAGGAGCAGCCGTTGCGTTTTGCGCTGGAGGTTGACAAGCAGAGCCGTGTGACAGCCTTTATTTTGGAGAAGCTGAAGAAAAAATAGCAGTCTGCTGTCAGTCTTTGTGAAATAGGTAAAATTAAGCCTTAAATGAGTATGTATACACTAAAAATCCTGCCGCATAAGCAGGATTTTTTTATATGCTGGCAGAATTATAACAGTTATAATATATTAAAATTTATACTAAAGGAGTTGAGCTGAATGCCGTTTTTAATCTTAGTTATAATTATTTGTATGATAGTAGCATTGTTTGCCGTGCAGAATGCGGTAGCAGTATCCTTGAACTTTGTTTTCTGGAGCTTCAGCGCCTCACTGGTGCTGGTAATTCTCGGTGCGTTTTTAATGGGCGTGCTGGTTGCCACCTGCTTTTTGCTGACGATGAAGGCCAAGCATTATCTGAAGGATAAAAAGATGCGTGAGGAAATGCAGCAGCTGCAGGCAGAAAACAAACGCCTGCAGGAGCGCGTTGCCATGCTGCAGCATACCCAGCTGCTGCACAACGAGGCAGCACAGGCCGAGGCTGTAAAAAAGGCAGAGCCGGCTGCAGCAGACAAGACTGCTGTCGAGAGCGGTAGCCGCCAATGATGCACAAGGAACGAATTTGGGATATAAAAGAATATAACAGTCAGAAGGCAGACTATTTGGCAGAGGAGCTGAATATTTCGCCGATGGTCACCGGTATTTTATTGGAGCGCGGTCTGCAGGATGCAGCTTCGATGCGTGATTTTCTCTACGGCAGCGCTGCTCCCTTTCATGACCCGTTTTTGCTGAAGGATATGCAGCGCTCGGTTGAGCGTATAGAGCGGGCCTTGGCGGCGGGAGAGCAGATTACGGTTTACGGCGACTATGATGTGGACGGAATCAGTGCTTCCTCCTTGCTGTACCTGTATCTGAAGCAGCGCGGCGGCAGGGTTGCCACCTACATCCCGCAGCGTAAAAGCGAAGGCTACGGCCTGAATGACGAAGCGTTGAAAAATATTGCGGAAAAGGGTACAACGCTGGTGATTACCGTGGACTGCGGCATCAGCGGCCTGCACGAGGTAGCCAATGCGCCGAAGTCTCTGGATATTATTATTACGGACCACCATACGGTGCCTGAGGTTCTGCCTCCTGCCTACGCAATTATCAACGCCAAGCAGCGTGACTGCGGCTATCCGTTTAAGCATTTGAGCGGTGTAGGCATTGCCTTCAAGCTGTGTCAGGCGCTGGAGCAGCGCGAGCCGGGAAGGCTGCCGAAGTGGCAGGAACTTACAGAGCTGGCGGCACTGGGAACGGTAGCGGATATTGTGCCGCTAATAGGCGAAAACCGCGAGCTGGTGCGCCGTGGCCTGAAGGCTATGGAAACAACGAAGCTGGTTGGCCTGCGTGCTTTGATTAAGGCCAGCGGCTGTCCGGAAACGGGCATTGCTTCCGATAACATCGGCTTTGGCCTGGCGCCGCGCCTGAACGCCGTGGGCAGGCTGGAGCATGCGCAGCTGGCGGTGGAGCTTTTGGTAACCGACGATAGCGTGAAGGCGGAGAAGATTGCCGCCGAGCTTAATCGTGAAAACACACTGCGGCAGGAAATCAGCCGTCAGATTATGGAAGAGGCGGAAGCACAGCTGGCGCAGGAAAAGCATATCGATACGGCAATCGTGCTTGCTTCCGAAGGCTGGCATCAGGGCGTTATCGGTATCGTGGCTTCACGCCTGGTAGACAAGTACCATCTGCCGACGATTCTGATAAGCCTGAACAACGGCGTTGCCAAGGGCAGTTGCCGCAGTATTCCGGCGCTCAATCTTTACGAGGCGATAGATGCCGAACGTGATTTGCTGACGCAGTACGGCGGTCACCATCAGGCTGCGGGCCTGACGCTGCCGGCAGAGCTGTTGCCGGAATTCAAGCGCCGCTTCCACGAATACGTTGCGCAAAAGCTGAGTCCGGAGGATTATCTGCCGCATCAGGCAATTGACTGTGTTTTGAGCGGCAGCAGCGAAATCAGCATCAGGGATTTGGAGCAGCTGGCACTGCTGGAGCCCTGCGGCTGCGAAAATCAGGCACCTGTTTTTGCCTTCCGTCAGGCGCTGCTGCATAATCAGCGCGCTATGGGCAAGGAGCGCAATCATTTGCAGTTTGTGCTGGATAAGGGCTATAATTCTTATCGCGGCCTGATGTGGAACAATGCGGATTTGCTGCCGTATATGTTTGAAAATATGGTGGCTGATGTTGCCTTTCAGCCGAAAATAAATGTCTGGAATAACGAAACGAGCGTGCAGCTGCAGGCCGTAAGCATTCATCAGCAGGTGACGCTGGGGGATATGCGTCAGGCTGCCGATGATAAATGGCGTCTGCTGCTGGGCTTGGTCAAGGTGCATAACAAGGTGCTTGCTTATACCGAAGATAAGCAGTCGCTGCCCGCCGAGGTGCTGCAGACTGCGGGGGATTATCTGGAGCTGGCTTCTTATGAGGAGGCTGCCGGGATGAGCCAGGAAAGGCTGCAGCAGGCCGAAGAAATAGTGCTGTTGGATTTGCCTGCTTATCCGCTGGCGGATATTATGCGCAGATTGCGGCAGCAGGGAGCAAAACATGTAACGCTGCTCTTTAATCAGCCGGATTTAGAGGAGCGCTTGCAGCGCCTGGCTTTGACGCATCCGGACAGGGATGCGATGATGCAGGCCTATAAGCTGGTGATGAATGCACTTAAAATGCGGACAACTGTGAGCGTCGAAGAGCTTTTGTCTGCTCATGCGGAACAAATAAGTGAACAAGCTGTAAAAATTATGGAAGAGCTTGGCTTTATCAGCTATAATAATGGTATAATAGAAAAAGCTGCTATTAAACGCTGCTCGCTGGAGGATGCACCCCTATATGTAACCCTGCAGCAGGAAAGAGAGCGTTTGGAGCACATTTATAAAGAAAATTACCGCCTGAGTCAGCACGAGTTGTTGCGCTGCTGATGAAGTGCAGATGGGAGTGGGGAGAATGCCCTCAACAAACGCAATAACTAATATTACTGATATAGATGAATTGTTTGCGCGTATAGAAGAATATCTTGCGCCGGAGCAGGTAGCTTTTGTCCGTAAGGCCTATGAGCTGGCAGCCAAGGCGCACGCTGCGCAGACACGTAAATCCGGTGAACCGTATATTATCCATCCGATTGGTGTTGTCAGCATCCTTGTGGGATTGCAGATGGATGACAAAACACTGGCTGCTGCCTTTCTGCATGATGTAGTAGAGGATACGGATTATAAGCTGGACTATATCAAAGAGCAGTTCGGCACCGTGGTAGCAAACCTGGTAGACGGTGTTACCAAGCTGGGTAAAATCGAATATATTTCCAAGGAAGACCGCCAGATTGAAAACTATCGCAAAATGTTTCTTGCGATGGCACGCGATATCCGCGTTGTACTGATTAAGCTGGCTGACCGTCTGCATAATATGCGCACGATGAAGTATATGCCTGTGCATAAGCAGCAGTCTATTTCTCGGGAAACATTGGAGATTTATGCGCCGCTCGCACATCGTCTTGGTATCTATACCATTAAATGGGAGCTGGAGGATCTGGCCTTCCGTTATATGGAGCCGGATATTTATTACGACCTGGTAGAGCAGGTAAAAATTAAACGCCGTGAGCGTGAGGATATGATTAACGAGGCTATGACAACGTTGAAGGACGCTGTCGAGAAGGCCGGTATCCGCTGCGAAATTCAGGGCAGACCGAAAAACTTTTACAGCATTCATAAGAAAATGCTGCGTGACCATAAGCAGCTGAGCGAGATTTATGATCTGCTGGCCATCCGTGTGCTGGTAGACACCGTTAAGGATTGCTATGGAACGCTGGGTATCGTACACAGCATGTGGCGTCCTATTCCGGGCCGCTTCAAGGACTATGTAGCGGTGCCGAAATCCAATATGTATCAGTCCTTGCATACGACAGTGCTTTCCAATGGCGGTCAGCCGCTGGAAATCCAAATCCGTACCTTTGAGATGCACCGCATCAGCGAATACGGTATCGCTGCGCACTGGCGCTATAAGGAAAGCGGCGGCAGCAAGCCTGCAGCCGGCGGTGACAAGGGCTTTGATGCCAAGCTGAGCTGGCTGCGTCAGCTGCTGGAATGGCACAAGGATATGAATGATTCGCGCGACTTTGTCAACACGGTCAAGATGGATATTTTTGCCGATGAGGTCTTTGTCTTTACGCCGCGCGGTGATGTTATCGACCTGCCTGTAGGCAGTGTGCCGATTGACTTCGCTTACCGCATCCATACGGACGTAGGCAACCGCTGCGTAGGTGCCAAGGTCAACGGACGCATCGTACCGCTTGACTACCAGCTGAAGAACGGCGATATCGTAGAGGTTATCACCTCCAAGCAGTCCAACGGCCCGAGCCGTGACTGGATTAATGTTGTCGGCTCTTCCGATACACGCAATAAAATCAAAAGCTGGTTCAAGAAGGAGCGCCGTGAGGAAAATATCGTCAAGGGCCGTGAAATGCTGGAGCGTGAGGTTAAACGCCTCGGCTACGAGCCTAAGGTGCTGATGTCTCCGGAAAAGCTGAAGGAAGCAGGCAGCAAAATCCGCATTGATACGGATGAAAATCTGCTGGCAACACTGGGCTACGGCGGTGTTACACTGAACACTGTTATGTCCAAGCTGGTGGAAATCTATAAAAAAGAGCAGAAGCTGGAAACCGCCAAGGACCTGGCGCAGGTACTGGCAGAGCTGAAGCCGCGAAAATCTAAGGCTAAGGCCAGCCACGGCATCCTCGTTAAGGGCGAGGAAGGCATCATGGTTAAGCTGGCGCGCTGCTGCAACCCGATTCCCGGTGACCCGGTAATCGGTTATATTACGCGCGGCAGCGGCATTTCCGTACACCGTGCGGACTGCCCCAATATCCTGACCAATAACCCCGAGGAGCAGCGTCGCTTAATTGAGGTTGCCTGGGATGTAGGCATTGATGATGTCTATAAGGTTAATATCGTGATTACGTCCGTAGACAGAACCGGACTGATGAGCGATATTATGAATGTGACGAGCGAAACGAAGATTAATATTTTCTCGCTTGCCTGTCACACAGATAAGAATAAAATTGCTACCATGCATATGGGACTTGATATCATGAGCCTGGAGCAGCTGGAATATTTTATGAACCGTATCCGCCGCATGAAGGGTGTTTATTCTGTTGAGCGCCTGATTTCTACGGCGAACGGCAGCGGAGGCAAGAAGAAATGAGAGCAGTTGTACAGCGTGTAGACCGCGCCAATGTTACTGTAGATGAAAAGATTACCGGCGAGGTACAGAAGGGCCTTCTGGTGCTCCTGGGGGTGGCCGAGGGTGACACCGATAAGGATCTGGCCTATATTATCGACAAGGTGTGCGGTATGCGCATTTTTGAGGATGAGGCAGGCAAGATGAACCTGTCGGTGAAGGATGTAGGCGGTGCGATTCTGGCGGTTTCTCAGTTTACCCTGTGCGGTGACTGCCGCCACGGCAAGCGTCCGTCCTTTACGGCGGCGGCAGCGCCTGATGTGGCCAACGCCTATTATGAGCGCTTTGTCGACGGCTGCCGCAAGGCAGGCCTGCCGGTAGAAACTGGCGTATTCCGCGCGCATATGCTGGTAGAGCTGGTGAACAACGGTCCGGTAACTATTTTGCTGGATAGCACGAAGCTGTTATAATTATATTGTGCATAGATTTATCAACGGAGGTTGAAGAATGAAGATTTATCATGTTGAAGCAGGTATGCTTGCTACCAACTGTTATTTTGCCGTAAACGAAGCTATCGGTGAAGGCGTTATTTTCGATCCGGGCGGAGATTGCCCGACCATTCTGAGAATGATTGAACAGGCTAAGGCTAAGGTTGTCGCTATCGTGCTGACTCACGGTCACAGCGATCACATCGGTGCGCTGGCAGAGCTGCGTAAGGCTACCGGTGCGCCGGTATATATCGGCGAGGATGATGCTGACTGCCTGACACAGCCGAACAGAAACCTTTCCTTCTTTATCGGTGAAGAATTGAAAAATGAGCCTGCGGACCACCTTGTACATGACGGTGATGTGCTGGAGCTGGCAGGCATGAAGTTTGAAGCTTTTGCTACGCCGGGACATACCAAAGGCGGCTTCTGTTATTACTACGCGCCGGGCAAGGTAGTTTTTGCCGGTGATACTATTTTCTGCGAATCTATCGGACGCACCGATTTGCCGGGAGGCAGCTATCGCGCACTAATCCAGTCCATCAAAACAAAGCTGATGGTGCTTGATGACGACGTTAAGCTGCTGCCGGGCCACGGACCTACTACTACCGTGGGCTGGGAGCGTCGCAGGAATCCTTTCCTGCAATAAAACATTATGCTGAAATATTGGCCTCAAATACGTAAAAGCACCTTCTTTAAGCTGGGTGTTGTTACGGCAATCTCTTATGTTTTATATTTAATGGCAGGCTTTTTACTGCCGCTGCTGCTGGCAGTAGGCCTGGCCTTCGCACTTTATCCGCTGGTTAATGCTATCGCGCAGGTGCGCATGGCGCATGGCATGATTAAGCTGTCGCGCGTGGTGGCGATTATCCTGGCATTAATGGCCTTTTGTATCTTTATTTTTATGATTATCGGCTTCATTATTCTGCCGCTCTTCGGGCAGATGAACGAGTTCCTGCAAAAGCTGCCGGCATTGGCCGTCAAATCCAATCTTCAGGATTTGGACAGCATGCTTAAGGACCCGTCTACCATTCCGCTCTTGCCGTCCGATTTCAATATGCTGGTCAACGGTCTGCTGAACTGGGCGATGGGCTTTGTAGGAACGGTGCTGCGTAATCTTGTCCAGTCCAGTCTGGGGATTGTGCAGAGCTTGATAGGACTGATTATCGTGCCCTTCCTTGCCTTTTATTTTCTTAAGGACTGGCGCGAGCTGCGCTTGATGGTGATTAATCTGTTCAACTACGACGCGCAGGAGAAGGCGGCGGAGGTTGTGGACGAAATCGGCAGAACCATGAGCGCCTATGTGCGCGGCATGGGCAAGCTGAGCCTGATTTCCGGCTTCGTGATTACCATCGGCACGGCTTTTTTGGGTATTGATTTTCCGCTGGTGCTTGGCTTTTGGGCCATCCTTGCCGAAACGGTACCTGTAGTCGGCCCGCTGATGGGCGCTGTGCCTGCTGTATTTATCGCTTACGGTCAGGCGCCGGAGGCTGCCTTTCATGTAGCGCTTTTTTATCTGGTATATTATCAGCTGGATGCCAATTTTATTATGCCTAAGCTCATGGGACAGAAGATTGATTTGCATCCTGTAGTTTTGATTATCAGTCTGCTCATCGGTGCTAAGCTGTTCGGTATTCTCGGTATGGTTTTTGCCGTACCTGTAGCAGCGGTTTACAGAGTGCTGTACAAGCAGCTGTGGCATGCCGGTGAAGGACGGGAGAATTAAATGTTTTTTTGCTTACGTAATACATTGGAGCTTGATGCTGCGCGGCCTGTGAGCGACATGGCCGCATTTTTTGGCTATCAGCCGGCGCCGTCCGCTGCGCTGACGCTGACGCTTGCGCGCGAGCACGGCTGTATCAGCGCCTGCCTGCAAGGTGCGGAGCAAAGCTTTACAGCGAGCGAGCCTTGCAGCGAAGCTGCGGCGAGCGGTGATATAACACGTTGCGTGAAGCTCGTCGTGCTGAAGGTTTTTGCCGAGCTTACCGGTCTGCAGCCTAAGCTGCCATGGGGTATTCTTACGGGCGTGCGGCCGACGAAGCTGGCGCATAAGCTGCTGGACGGCGGTGTAGAGGCTGCGGCCTTGCCGGAATATCTGAGCGAAAACTATTTGCTGCCAATGTCGCAGGGAAGGCTGCTTACGGACATTGCTCTTAAGCAGAATCATATCCTCAGCGACAGTACGCGCCTTACGGATACCGGTATTTATATCGGCGTGCCGTATTGTCCTTCGCGCTGCAGCTATTGCTCGTTCCCGGCGGGAATTGTGCCGCAGGATGAAGAATCTCAGCAAAACTTTGTAAATATGATTGAACAAGACCTGCAAAATGTGGTACAATTAATAGGTATGCATAGCTTGCGTGTAAAATCACTTTATATCGGCGGCGGTACGCCCACGAGCCTGAGTGATAAGGTATTTGCACGTTTGCTGCAGGCTGTGGAACGAAGACTGCTGCAAAGCAACTGCGAAGGCTTGCGGCATCTGCGCGAGTTCACGGTGGAGGCCGGTCGCCCGGACTGCTTCAGTGCGGCTAAATTGGCGGCGATGGAGGCGGCGGGAGTGAACCGCATCAGCGTCAATCCGCAAAGCTTCCATGACAAAACACTGCAGCTGATTGGCAGGCGTCATAGCGTTAAGGATTTCTACAATGCTTATGAGCTTGTGCGCAAAAGCAGGATTCCTGTTGTGAATGTGGATCTGATTATCGGTCTGCCGCAGGAAACGGAGCAGGAGATTGCATATTCTTTGGAGCAGGCAGTAAAGCTGGCGCCGGAGAATCTTACTGTGCATACGCTTACGCTGAAGCGCAGCGCACCGCTCTTTCAAAAGCAGGAGCAGGCAGTGCTGACTACGCAGGCAGCGGAAAAAATGGTGCAGCGGGCCGCTGAGATGGCTGCTGCGATTGGGTTAGAGCCTTACTATCTGTACCGCCAGCATTATATGCTGGGGCATCTGGCAAACATCGGTTATGCCAAGCCGGGTACGGAAAGTATCTATAATATCCAGATGATGGAGGAACGTCATCCGGTGATTGGTGTGGGACCTGCATCTGCCAGCAAGGTGCCTTTGCCTGACGGACACCATCTGCATAAACTGAATATGCCGAAAAATGTGGCAGTGTATGGAGCGCGCCTGCAGGAACTGGCAGAGCGTCGCCGTGATTTGTTTAATATAGAAGGCACAGACCTGTAATAGGCATGAGTGCCGTTAGGAGAGGATAGACTATGCTGACAACAGCACCCAGAGGTACGAAGGATATTATGCCTTCCGACGTTAACGCATGGCGTTATCTGGAAGAAACCATGCGCAAAATTTGCGCACAATATGGCTACAAAGAAATCAGAACTCCTGTGTTTGAGCATACAGAGCTGTTCCAACGCGGTATCGGTGATACCACCGACGTTGTTGAAAAGGAAATGTATACCTTTACCGACCGCGGCAACCGCAGCATTACCCTGCGTCCGGAAAACACCGCCAGTGCTGTCCGCGCTTACGTTGAGCATAAGCTGAGCAAGGATGACGCTGCCACGAAGTTCTATTACATCGGACCTATGTTCCGTTATGACCGTCCGCAGGCAGGCCGTCTGCGTGAGTTCCACCAGTTCGGTGTAGAAGCTCTGGGCGTAACCGGTCCGAATGTCGATGCGGAAATCATTCTGCTGGCTGTGCAGGTACTGCAGAGTCTGGGCCTGAAGGATTTGAAGCTGAAAATCAATTCCGTAGGCTGCCCCAAATGTCGTCCGCAGCACAGAGAAAAGCTGCAGGCTTTCTTCAAGCCTAACTTCGACGAGCTGTGCAAGGATTGCCAAGGCCGCTTCGACCGCAATCCGCTGCGTCTTTTGGACTGCAAAAATCCGCACTGTCATGAGCTGGGCGAGGGCGCACCGAGCCTGGAGGAATGCCTGTGCGATGAGTGCAAGGAACACTTTGAGGGCCTGAAACAGCTGCTGACCGCTGCTGGTGTTGAATATGAGGTTGACCACAATCTTGTGCGTGGCCTTGATTATTATACAAAAACTGCTTTTGAAATCCAGTACGCTCCGCTGGGCGCACAAAGCGCTGTTTGCGGCGGCGGCCGTTACGACGGACTGGTACAGGAAATCAGCGGTGACGAAGCCCGCCCCGGCATCGGCTTTGCTATGGGTATGGAGCGCGTGCTGCTGGCTCTGGAGAAGCAGAATCTGCTGCCCGAATTTGATGAAAGCATTGACGCATATGTTGTCTGCCCCAAGCAGGAAAACTTTGCGCTGGCTTTCAAAACCGCCATCGAGCTGCGTCGTGCAGGCTTTAAGGTTGAATATGACTTTAACGGCCGCAGCATGAAGTCCCAGATGAAGCAGGCCAACAAATTCCAAGCTAAGCAAGTGTTAATATTTGGCGAGGATGAGCTCAGCCGTAATGCCGTTACTGTGCGTAACATGGCAACAAGCGAGCAACATGAAATCGCTGTTAATGATATTATTAGTTATTTCAATACTTTATAAGTAGAGGTGCTAAAGATGATTAATGAAAAACGCAGCCATCATTGTGGTGTGCTGACCAAGGAGCAAGCCGGCGAACAGGTTGTACTGTGTGGCTGGGTTGCTAAACGACGTGACCACGGCGGATTGATTTTTATCGATTTGCGTGACCGCAGCGGTATCGTGCAGGTTGTTGCCGATCCCGAAAGCGCCGGCAGCAGCTTCAAAACTGCCGAGGACATCCGTAACGAATATGTTATCAAAGTAATTGGTAATGTACGTCTGCGTGATGAGGACACCATCAACGAAAACATTCCTACCGGTACTATCGAAGTACTGGCACATGATATCGAAGTGCTGAACGGTGCAAAAACTCCTCCGTTCTACATCAAAGACGGCATTGATACCGATGAAAACCTGCGTCTGAAATACCGTTATCTGGACCTGCGCCGTCCGGAAATGCAACGCAATCTTATTCTGCGTCACAAAGTTGCTAAACTGATGCGCGACTATCTTGATGATAACCATTTCCTCGAGATTGAAACTCCGATGCTGTGCAAATCCACTCCGGAGGGTGCTCGTGACTACCTCGTTCCGAGCCGTGTAAACCCCGGCAAGTTCTATGCACTGCCGCAATCTCCGCAAATCTTCAAACAGCTGCTGATGGTAGCCGGTATGGAGCGTTATTTCCAAATCGCCCGCTGCTTCCGTGATGAGGACCTGCGTGCAGACCGTCAGCCGGAATTCACCCAGCTGGATATGGAAATGTCCTTCATGGAAGTTGACGAAATCCTGGAGCTGATGGAAGGCTTAATTCACCACATCTTCAAGGGTGCTCTGGGCAAGGATATCCAGATTCCTTTCCAACGTCTGACCTGGGACGATGCTATGGATCGTTTCGGCAGCGATAAACCGGACCTGCGCTTCGGCATGGAGCTGAAAAATGTCAGCGAAGCTGTTCAAGGCTGCACCTTCCAGGTATTCAACAATGTTATCGCTAACGGCGGTCAGGTAAAATGCATTAACGTAAAAGGATATGCAGATATTCCGCGTCGTCAGCTGGATGAGCTCGTTAAATTCTGCGGCATCTACGGTGCTAAGGGTATGGCTTGGCTGCAATTCCCGGCAGAAGGCGGCGTAAAATCCTCCATCGCTAAATTCTTCAGCGATGAAAACATCGAAGCAATCAAAAAAGCTGCTGAAGTTGAAGCAGGTGACCTGCTGCTCTTCGTTGCCGATAAACCGTCTGTAGTTGCTGCTTCTCTGGGCGCACTGCGTATCGAAATGGCTAAACGCCGTGGTCTGATTGATCCGGATAAGCTGGCCTTCACCTGGGTAGTTGACTTCCCGATGTTCGAGTACAATGAGGAAGAAAAACGTTATGTTGCAATGCACCATCCGTTCACCGCTCCGCGTGACGAGGACCTGCCGCTGCTGCTGACCAACCCCGGCAAGGTATATGCTAAGGCTTATGATATGGTTCTGAACGGCACCGAAATCGGTGGCGGTTCCATCCGTATCCATCGCCGCGACGTACAGAAGAAGGTATTCGAAGCTATCGGCCTGTCCGATGAGGAAGCACAAGAGAAGTTTGGCTTCATGATGAACGCATTCGAATACGGTGCTCCGCCACACGGTGGTCTGGCATTCGGTCTTGACCGTCTGATCATGATTATGGCTCAGCGCGATTCTATCCGCGACGTAATTGCTTTCCCGAAAACTCAGAGCGCATCCGACCTGATGACTCAGGCTCCTAACGATGTTGATGAAAAACAGCTGCGTGAGCTGCACATCAAGACCAGCCTGCTGATGAAGAAGGACAAAGAAGACAAATAAGCACTTTAGCCTGCTTCTGTCAAGTGGATAAAGCGAAATAAATATTCAAAAATTTTTAATGGAAGCGTTGAAAAACGCTTCCATTTTTGGTATTATATGTATGTCGATAGAAGTTAAAGACAATTGAAGAATAGTTGTTAATTATACCCCTGCGATGTTCGTTACATTGCTCCAAAGGTTTTGAGCCAACACTCTAACCTAGGGAGCCTGATACTCCTTCTTTCAAAAACATGCCTCCTTTGAGTGGACGTTTGCGATTGGTAGGGAAGGCACCCACCTGCACATGCAGGTTCAAAACACGGAGCTGGACGGCATTGTGGGGATTAATTTTTTTATGAGATAATTTTCGTCACAGAAAGATACAGGTAAAAAGCGATGGAAAATCTATTCGGTAATTTATTTGAAACTGAAAAGCGACAGACGAAGCCTTTGGCTGACCGCATGCGTCCAGAACGCCTCAGCGATTTTGTGGGGCAGGAGAGCGCCGTGGGCGCAGGCAGTCCGCTGCGCCGTATGATTGAGCGTGATGTACTGCAGTCCGTACTATTTTACGGACCTCCTGGAACCGGCAAAACAACACTGGCGAAGGTCATCGCGCATGTCACCGGCGAAAAGTTTGAGGCCATTAACGCCGTTTCCAGCGGTGTGCCCGAGCTGCGCAAGCTCATCGCCAAGGCGCAGGAGGACAGGCGTAGCGGACGCGGCCGTACTATCGTGTTTATCGACGAGATTCATCGCTTCAACAAGGCGCAGCAGGATGTACTGCTTCCTTACGTGGAAAACGGCACGATAGTGCTCATCGGTGCTACTACCGAAAACCCTTTCTTCGAAATCAATTCGCCGCTGCTTTCGCGCATGAAGGTGGTGCGCCTGGAAAAACTGCAGGCACCGCAGATTCAGCAGATTCTGGAGCGTGCGATTGCCGACCCGGAGCGTGGTTTTGGCAACAGCTTTAAGGCGGAGCCTGAGGCGCTGAGGATTATTGCCGATTTTGCGGCAGGTGATGCTCGCAGTGCGCTGAACATTCTGGAGCAGGCCGAGTTCATGCTGCCGGAGGAGGGCGAGCGTGTGCTGACGGTAGCAACGCTGCGCAGTGTTATCGGTACGGCGCTGCAGCGTTATGATAAGAAGGGCGACCAGCATTACGATATCATCAGCGCCTTTATCAAGAGCATGCGCGGCGGCGATGCGGATGCTGCGCTGCATTATCTGGCGCGCATGATTGAGGGTGGCGAGGACGTGCGCTTTGTGGCACGTCGCGTCGTTATCTGTGCGGCGGAAGATGTAGGCCTGGCTGACCCGCAGGCGCTGGTGGTAGCCAATGCTGCGGCGCAGGCTGCGGATTTTGTAGGCTGGCCTGAGGCGCAGATACCGTTGGCGGAGGCAGTATGCTATATTGCCAACGCACCCAAGAGCAACACAGCCTATATGGGCATTGCCAAGGCGCGTGCGGATGTGCGCAGCCGTAACTGCGGTAGTGTGCCCAAGCATTTGCGTGATGCGCATTATCCCGGTGCTGCCAAGCTGGGGCACGGCATAGATTACAAATATCCGCACAACTTCCCCGGAGGCTGGGTGGAGCAGCAGTACCTGCCGGATGAGCTGGTGGGAACGCGCTATTACATTCCCAGCGGTCACGGTCAGGACAAGGGGCGCAGATAAAAATAACACAATTAGAAATTTAAGCTATACAGCTAAAATTTGCAGAAATTATTTGTGTCGCAATCTAGCATTTTTTCTGTTAATAGTGTATACTATACCTATATTATAGACTATTGTATTAGACAGAAAGGGTGTGAAGATCATAGCTTTAAGCAACAGGCAGAAGCAAATTGCTGAAATTGTACGTCTGGACGGACCTATTACCGGCGAGCATATAGCCGAAAGGCTGAATGTAACCCGCGCTGCCTTACGCAGTGATCTGGCAATCCTTGTTATGGGCGGTATTCTTGATGCGAGACCGAAGGTTGGTTATTTTTATACCGGTAAAAATACTTTGGGTATGCTGATGGAAGAAATTTCTGCTATTACTGTGCAGGATCTGCAGTCGGTACCGGTAGCGATTAAACATGACAAGAGCGCCTACGAAGCAGTTGTTACCATGTTCCTTGAGGATGTCGGAACGGTGTTCGTGCTGGATGAGGAAGGCATGCTGAACGGCATTTTGTCGCGAAAGGATTTACTGAAGGCTGCTATCAATAATAATGATTTGCGTGATATTCCCGTGGTCATGGTAATGACGCCGATTTCCAAAATCATCGTAGCTACTCCGGATGAGCCTGCCGCTTCGGCAGCTCGCAGACTGATTGATAATGAAATCGACTGTCTGCCGGTAGTAAAAATCATTGATGAAAAGAAGCGCATGTATCAGGTTCTGGGACGTATCACAAAAACTAATTTTACTCGTCTGCTGGTAGATCTGGCTGAGGGTAAGGGGGGGAATTATCATAATAACGAAGCTTAATCCGGTTATTTATGCTGTATCTGACTCTATTGGTGAAACTGCGGAGTCCGTAGTTAAGGCAACAACCAGTCAGTTCGTAGAAGAAAAATTTGATGTTATCCGTGTTCCTTACGTAAAGGACAAGGAACAGATTGATAAAATTGTAGAAGAGGCTGCAACAAATCATGCGGTTATCTGCTATACAATCGTATCGCCGGAGCTGCGCGAGCATATGGCGGACAAGGCTATGAGCAGTGATGTTGAGGTAGTTGACGTTTTGGGACCGATGCTGAAATCCATCGAAAAGTCTACCGGTCTGCTGCCGAAGAATCAGGCCGGCCTGATTCACTCTCTGGACCACGAATACTTTAAGCGTGTTGAGGCTGTGGAATTTGCTGTTAAATACGATGACGGTAAAAATCCTCTGGGTCTGTTGAAGGCGGACGTTGTCATTATCGGCGTTTCCCGTACCTCCAAAACTCCGCTGAGTATGTATCTGGCGCATAAGCAGATTAAGGTTGCCAACGTGCCGCTGGTACCGGAGCTGGCTCCGCCCGAGGAGCTTTTCAAGGTGCCGCCGTATAAGATTATCGGCCTGTTGATTGACCCGTTCAAGCTGAACGAAATCCGCAGCGAGCGCCTGAAAACCATGGGCCTGTCCGATACTGCGACCTATGCCGATATGAAGCGTATCGATGACGAGCTGGCTTATGCTAAAGGCATTATGCGCCGTCTGCACTGCCAGATTATCAACGTTTCCAACCGCGCGATTGAAGAAACCGCCGGTATTATCATGGAGTATGTTCGTAAGAACAAGGAACGCCATCACGAAAACTAAATTAGTGTAGCTCTGAGCTGCTGTTGCAGTGAGTCAGAAAAATAAACGGCCATTGGCAGCAAAACGTCTGTCGGTGGCCGTTTTTGGATAAAGAGGGTTGAAGGAGGTTGCCTTAGTGCACAGATATGTTTTTCATATTCCCTGCGCTGTTTATGATAACGGTGCTTTGAAGCCTGCTCCGTGGCAGCAGGTGATAGACGATTTCGCCGAGGTGCTGTATAAGCATACGGACGGCTTTTTCGTGCAGGATGCCGTGGGCTATTATAAGGGACGCAGCTATGCGGAAAAGATGCTGGTGGCTTATACTGATGCCGATATAACAGATGATTTTGTGCGTATTGCCCGCATTTTGCAGCAGGAATGCTATGTCTACGAGCGTGACGGCGAGCTTTTTATCGCCAAGTGATGCCTGCGCTTTCAACGGATTACGTTTTTATGCAGCCTCGGTAAGAGGGAATAGCTGTTGCAGGCAGTAGCACAAAGCTTTGCAAATATGCTATAATAATATATTATGATTTAGATTTAGAGGTGCAAAAAACTATGGCACGCTTTGCTGTAAAGACATTAGAATTTGATAAAGTAAAAAATATGCTGGCCTCCAAGGCCGCAACCTTTTTAGGCAAGCAGGCAATAATTTCCCTGCAGATTGAAAGTGAATTCAGTAAGGTTAAGCGCCTGCAGGAGGAAACTGCGGAAGCGCTGCGCATTCTGGATGAAGGCAGACGTTTTCCCTTCGGCGGTGCTTTCAATATTACCGCTGACGTGAAGCGCGCGGAGCTTGGCAGCGTATTGGAGCCGGAGGAGCTGCAGCATATCCAGACAACGGTGCAGGCCTTTGCTTCGATGAAGGATTTTACTGCGGAAAATGCGGAAACTGCGCCTAATCTGGCTGAATACGGAGCGGAGCTGACGCAATTTAGTCGTCTGGAAAAGCAGATTGGCAGTGCGATTGATGAGTATGGCGAAATCAAGGACAACGCTTCGCCGAAGCTCGGCGGATTGCGTACAGCGATTCAGATTGCCAAAAATCGCGTGAAGGAAAAGCTCGACAGCATCCTGCATGACCCCAATAACCAGAAGTACTTCATGGATAACATTGTGACGATGCGCGGCGACCGTTACGTTATCCCTGTAAAGCAGGAATATAAGATGAATTTCCCCGGTATTGTGCATGACCAGAGCGGTACGGGTGCAACGCTGTTTATCGAGCCGCTGGCTGTTGTCAACCTGAACAATGATATCAAGCGTTATGTTGCAGAGGAGCACGAGGAAATGGAGCGTATTCTGCGTCAGCTCACGCAGAACGTGGGCGCGGAGGCGAAGGCGTTGCTGGCTTCGTTGGAAATCTTTACTACGCTGGACGTTATCTGCGCCAGAGCTTTGCTGGCGCAGGAGCAGCATGCGGTACGCCCGATGCTGGTGCTGTCCGGCGGCGTAGAAATTGCGCAGGGACGTCATCCGCTGCTGCCGAAGGATACGGTAGTGCCTTTAAATGTACAGCTGGGCGATAAATTTACCATGCTGCTGATTACCGGCCCTAACACAGGTGGTAAAACGGTAGCGCTGAAGGCTGTAGGCCTCTTTGCGCTGATGGCGCAGATTGGTCTGTTTATCCCCGCAAGCAGTGCAAAAATGCCGGTGTTCCGCGCAGTTTATGCGGATATCGGCGATGAGCAGAGCATTGAGCAGAGCCTGTCAACCTTCTCTGCCCATATGACGAATTTAATCAGCATTTTAAACGAGGTCAAGGCAGGAGATTTGGTGCTGATTGACGAAATCTGTGCCGGTACGGACCCGAACGAGGGCGCTGCGCTAGCTATGGCGATGCTGGAGCACCTGCATGGGCAGGGCGTGCTGACGATGGTAACAACCCACTACAGTGAGCTGAAAACCTTTGCCTACGGTCACGAGGGCATGGAAAATGCCAGCGTGGAGTTTGACCCTGTATCACTGCGTCCTACCTATCGCTTGCTGATGGGCGTACCGGGAAGCAGTAATGCCTTCAACATCAGTCGCCGTCTGGGTTTGGCTGAGGATATTATCAAAAATGCCGGTGAGCTGCTGAACCAGGAGCATGTGCATATGGAAAATGTACTGCAGGAGTTGGACAGCGAACGTCGACGTTATGAAAGCGGCAGTCAGGAGATTGAGGACCTGCGCCGCGAAAGCGAGCAGCTGCGCAACGCGCTTGCTTATTCCAAAAGCGAGTTTGAGCGCCGTAAGAATGAAATGCTGCGCAAGGCGCGTGAGCAGGCGGATGAAATCTACCGCCGCAGCCGCCGTGAATCCGAAGCCGTACTGAAGGAGTTGCGCTCCATGAAGGCTGACTTCGATACGAAGCGCCTGGAGCAGGCGGCAGAGGAAGCGCGCAAGAAGCTCAACAAAACATTGAGCGAGGACGCACCGCTGCCGGAGGGCGCACCGTTATCTGCAAAGACGGCCAAGAAGGGCCTGAATGTCTTTGTTGTTTCCTTAGGGAAAAACGGTATTATCACCGATGTCAACGGCAACGATGTAACAGTGCAGGTTGGTATTCTGAAAATGACGGTGCCGGCAAAAAAATGCCTGCTGACCAAGGCACAGCCTGCGCATACCGATGCTGCGCCTAAAAAGCGTAAGGGCTTCAGCAAGAATGCTGCTGCCAATTACGCACACCAGATGTTCATTGCCAAATCAGGCAGTGCCAAACAGGAAATTGATTTGCGCGGGATGACGCTGGATGAAGCAATTCCCGTTGTAGATAAAGCTATTGATGATGCGCTGATTGCCGGTATCGGCCAGCTGCGCCTCATCCATGGCAAGGGAACCGGTGCCTTGCGCGCCGGCCTGACAGCATATCTGTCGACCAACCGCTTTGTCAAAAAGCTGGAAACGGCGGCGCTGGAGGCCGGTGGCAGCGGCGCTACGGTTATTGATTTGTAATTTTGAAAGGAGTATTTAACTATGACTATGAGTATTGCTGCAAAACACGCTAAGGGTAAATCTGCCCAAGATAAAATTTTCGGTGCTAACGCTGCTGCAGTGGCAGCTGCTGCCAAATACGGCAAGGATGCCGTTACCAACGCTACTATCGGCGCTATTTTGGACGAGGATGAAAAGCTCGTCTGCCTGCCGACTGTAGAAGAGGTTTTCCGCGGTCTTTCCACTAACGAAATGATTGCTTACGCACCTATCAGCGGTCTGCCTGAATATCTGGACTGCGTACTGACTGCTGCCTTCGGCAACTCCCGTCCGGAAGGCTACATTGCCGCAGTTGCAACCGCAGGCGGCACCGGTGCTATCCACCATGCTATCTGGAACTACACCGACAACGGTGATACCGTGCTCTGCTCCGACTGGTACTGGGGTGCTTACAAGGTGCTGTGCCAGGATATGGGCCGCAATTTCACCACCTATAAAATGCTGGACGAAAACAACAAATTCAACCTTCCTGCTTTAAAGGAAAAGGTTGACGAGCTGCTTGCTAAGCAGGATAACCTGCTGTATCTGCTGAACACTCCGGCGCACAATCCTACCGGCTACAGCCTGAGCGGCGAGGATATGGACGGCGTGCTGGCAATTCTGAAGGAAGCTGCCGTACCGGGCAAAAACATCGTTTTCTTCCTGGACGTTGCATACATTGATTATGCCGGCGAAAAAGAAGAAGTACGCAAAATCTTTAAAAAGCTTTCCGGCTTGCCTGCCAACATTCTCTGTATTGTAGGCTACAGCATGTCCAAAGGCTTCACTATGTACGGTCAGCGTACCGGCGCTATGATCGGCGTTTCCTCCGACAAGAGCGTTATTGACGAGTTCGCTGCTATCAACCAATACACCAGCCGTGCAACCTGGTCCAACATCAACCGTCCGGCTATGCGCACTCTGGCAACCATTTACAGCGATCCCGAGCTGCTGGCAAAGGTTTGCGCTGAGCGTGATTACTATTATCAGATGATTAAGGCACGTGCCGATTTGTTCGCTAAGGAAGCGGAAGAATGCGGTTTGCCGATGCTGCCGTATGTAGCAGGCTTCTTCCTGTCTATCCCCGCTAAAAACCCGGATGCAATCTGCGAAAAGCTGCATGAGGACAACATTTTTGCAGTTCCTCTGGCTGCAGGCGTGCGTATCGCTGTCTGCGCCGTACCTCTGAAGAAAATCAAGGGTATGGCTGTCAAGGTCAACGCTGCAATGCAAGCCGTTGGCGAATAAAATGCTTAAGCTGCAGTTGTCCAATGGACAAATTATCGAAGTAGAGGAGGGCAGCACTCTGCTGCCTTTAGCTCAAAGATTGAGCGATAAATATGCTTCTCCCATCGTTATGGGACTTTATAACGGTGAGGAATGTGACCTGCAGCGTCCGCTTACTGCCGACGGCACTGTTGATTTCGTGGAAGTCAACAATTCCGTAGGCATGCGTGTTTATGTGCGCACGCTGCTGTTTATGCTGATTGCGGCAACCAAAAAGCTTTATCCCGATGTACATCTGGAGGTGCGCAACTCTCTGGGAAGCGCACTCTACTGTAAGGATAACAGCGAGCGTAAGCTTACCGCTGAGGATATCCGCAGCATTGAAGAATATATGCACAAAATGGCAGAACGCAAAGAGTCTATTAAGCTGCTGCGTCTGCCTAAATCCGAGGCTATTGATATGGCCTGCGCCATCTGCAGCGATGATAACCTGGCGCTGCTGGCTCAGGTGCCGGATGACACCGTGCTGACGATTAACCTTCTGGAGGGCGTACCCGGTTATCTTTTCGGCCCCATGTGCCCGGATGCCGGTTATGTGCCTTGTTTTGAGCTGCTGCCGTATGCTGACGGCGTGATTATCAATTACCCTGACAACGGTAACTGGCAGGTGCTGCCGCCCTTTGTAGACCAGCCGCGCCTTAACGATGCCTATCAGGAGGCAGAAGAATGGTCGGCCATGATTCACTGCAATACTGTGGGCAAGCTCAATAAAATTATTGATTTAGGCTATGCCGAAAAGATTATTCAGGTAGCGGAAGCGCTGCATGAAAAGAAGCTGGCTAATATTGCCGATATTTTGGCAAGTCACCATGAGCTGAAGCTGGTGCTGATTGCAGGTCCGTCCTCCTCCGGCAAGACCTCTACGGCACAGCGTTTGAGCATTCAGATGGCAGTTAACGGCCTGCGTCCGATTGCCGTTTCTATGGATGACTATTATAAAAACCGTGTCGATTCGCCGCGTAAGGCTGACGGCAGCTATGACTTTGAATGTCTGGAGGCTATCGACCTGGAGCTGTTCAACGATCATCTGCAGCGTCTGCTGGCTGGTGAAAAGGTCAAAATGCCCAAGTACAATTTCCGCACCGGCTGCCGTGAATATCGCGGTAACGAGCTGCAGCTGCAGGAAAATTCCGTGCTGGTTATCGAAGGCATCCACGGCCTGAATGAGAAGCTGACACCGTCCGTACCGGCGGAACATAAAATAAAAATTTATGTCAGTGCGCTCACACCGATGTCCTTTGACGAGTATAACCGTATCCGTACTACCGATATGCGTCTGCTGCGCCGTATGGTGCGCGACAGCCAGTTCCGTTCGCATGATGCGGAAACTACGCTGAGAACCTGGTCCGACGTGCGTGATGGTGAAGAAAAATACATCTTCCCGTATCAGAGCAGTGCCGATATCATTTTCAACACCACGCTGATTTACGAATTAGCTGTGCTGAAAAAATATGCGGAGCCGCTGCTGCGTGCTGTACCGCAGTCCGCAGGCATGGCCTACACTACTGCGCACCGTCTGCTGAACATTTTAAGCTACGTTAAGCCGTTGGAGGATAATGTTATTCCTAATAACTCTATCCTGCGCGAATTTATCGGCGGCAGTGTGTTTAAGGACGCACTGTAATTGTAAAAAAAATAATGTTGTCATAGACCTGCTGCCCAAGCCGTGGCAGCAGACAGACGCAAATAAAAAAGCTGTTGTACGTGTGCTTGCGTACAACAGCTTTTGTGTTATGTGGTAAAAATTATTTGCGGACCATTTTGTCGAAGCGCTCCAGCAGGCCTGCCTTGAAGCAAAGCACCAGGCCGCCGACAGCGCCGACTGCTGCCTGCAGAATCTGGTAGGGCAGCTTGATGTAAGCGTAGTGCGGTGTGCTGTAAATAAAAGCACGTCCCAGAGAATAGCCTACAACCATAATAACAGCGCCAAGAATTACGCCGAGAGCAGCGCCCTTGAAGCTGACCTTGCCGCCGCGGTGTGCCAAGAGGCAGATAACAACAGCCTGAATGCCGTGAGTAACCAGAGAAACGAACATCGGTGTCGGGTAGAAGAATAAATCGCCCAAGAAAGCACCCACGCCGCCAACGATGAAGGCTGCTTTAGGATCGTCCAGCAGAATTGCTGCCGTGCAGATGATAACATCATTGAGATATAAATGACCGCCCGGTACCGGCAGACCGAAGGAGCTCATCATAATATTGAGCGACATAAACAGTGCGGTGATACAGATTGCCAGGGTGGCATTGCTTTTTTGTGCTTTGTGTTCTATATGTTCCATATAAACATTCCCCTCTTTATAAGATGATAAAGACTATTATATCGCTGTTTGGTTATAATAATATTGCCAGAACAGAAAAATTATCTATGGTCAGATTAGCCGGGGAATTTCTTTCGCTAATTCTTCATAAAATTTTTGGTAGAATAAAGCAGGTATTTTTGGTATAATTATTGAATAGAGTATAGGAATAAGTAAAAAAATGGGAGGTCGCTATCGTGACAGAACTTAAGAAATTCAAACGTGTAGTTTTAAAGCTTAGTGGTGAAGCCCTGGCCGGTGAAAAAGGCTTTGGCATTGATCCGACAGTAGTATATGCTATGGCCAAGCAAATCAAGGCTGTAGTTGAGACAGGGGTAGAGGTTGCTATCGTTAACGGCGGCGGTAACTTCTGGCGCGGACTCAGCGGCAGCAACAAAGGCATGGACCGTGCTACTGCTGACTACATGGGAATGCTGGCAACCGTTATCAACTCTTTGGCGTTGCAGGATGCTTTGGAAAACTTAGAGGTTCCGACCCGTGTGCAGACCGCTATTGAAATGCGTCAGATTGCAGAACCCTACATTCGTCGCCGTGCTATCCGCCATATGGAAAAAGCAAGAGTCGTTATTTTTGCCGCAGGTACCGGTAACCCCTATTTCTCCACCGATACCACCGCTGCTCTGCGTGCTGCGGAAATCGAAGCAGATGCTATCCTGATGGCTAAAAAAGGCGTAGATGGTGTTTATGACAGCGACCCGGCAGTTAATCCGGATGCGAAGAAATTTGATGAGCTGCCTTACATCGAGGTTATCAAACGTCATCTCAGCGTAATGGATTCCACTGCAATCAGCCTGTGCATGGATAACAACATTCCTATTGTAGTATTTAATATTGATGAACCGGGTAACATTCTGCGTGCTGCTGCAGGCGAAAAAATTGGTACCCTGGTAGGAGGTAAGGAATAATGGCAACAGTTAATGAAATTATCAGCGGTATCGAGAGCAAGATGGAAAAATCCGTTGCTGCTCTGCGTGTGGATCTGGCAAGCCTGCGTGCTGGCCGTGCAACTCCCTCTCTGCTGGAGAAGGTTATGGTTGATTATTACGGTTCCCCGACACCTGTAACTCAGGTGGCAAGCGTAACCGTACCGGAACCGCGTATGATTGTTATTCAACCTTGGGAGAAAAACATTCTGAAGGATATCGAAAAAGCAATTATGAAATCCGACCTCGGTCTGAACCCGAACAGCGACGGTATCTGCATTCGTCTGAACCTGCCGCAGCTGACCGAAGAGCGTCGTAAGGACCTGGTTAAGGTTGTACATAAAAAAGCTGAGGAATACCGTGTTGTAGTCCGCAACCTGCGCCGTGATGCCAACGATGCTATCAAAAAGACCGAAAAGGCTAAGGAAATCACTGAGGACGAGGCTAAGAAGGGTACTGAAAAGGTACAGAAGCTGACAGATAAGGTTATGAAAGAAATCGACGCTGCAGCTGCTAACAAAGAAAAAGAAGTAATGGAAGTATAATGGAAATTCCACAGGTTTTGGCACTGCCTCTCAAGGAGGCTGCCCGTCGCCTGGAGGCCGCAGGCTGCAGCTATGAGGTGCAGTCTCTGCTGCCGCCGCGTGCAAGCGAGGCAGACTTTGAAGGTCGCGAGGTGCGCAGATATGTAGTAAGACAACAGCAGTTGTCTGCTAATAGATTAGCTCTTACCATTGTGTATAGATAAGGAAGGAGGTGCGACGAATGGCTCTGAAAATTGATAAGGATTCTTGCGTAGGCTGCGGTACTTGTGCTGCTACCTGCCCCGTTGGCGCTATTACTGAAGTTGACGGTAAATACGAAATCGGTGAAGACTGCGTAGAATGCGGCGCTTGCGCTGCTAGCTGCCCGGTTGGCGCTATTGAGTAATTCAAGACTGCAATGCAAAATCAGGAAGGCGGCCTCCCGCAAGAGGGAGGCACGCCTCTTCTTTAATCAGGGGAAAAGTAAAGAAAACTAAAAGCAAGTTACAAATTTTAGCGAAAGGCTTGATGCTTGTGTTTAGAGGCTTGTTTCAAACAAAAAATAAGACTAAGAATAATATCGTAATGCATACTGAGGATCTGGATATGCAGAATATTCCTCAGCATATTGCTATTATTATGGACGGTAACGGTCGCTGGGCTAAGGCTCAAGGCAAGGTGCGCACCTTTGGCCATCAGGCCGGAGCGGAAACACTGAAAACTATTGTCCGTGCAGCTGATAAGCTGGGAGTTAAGGTTATCAGTGCTTATGCATTTTCGACAGAAAACTGGAAGCGTCCGGTGACGGAAGTAAACTTCATCATGGAGCTTTTAAGCCGTTATCTGACCAATGAGATTGACGAATTTAACGAAAATAACGTACAGGTGCGTTTTATCGGCTCGCGTAAAGGTCTGCCAGAGATTGTGCAGCAGAAGATGGAGCACGCAATAGAGGCAACGAAAAACAACACCGGTATTATTTTGAATTTGGCTATAAACTACGGCGGACAAGCAGAAATCCTGCATGCTGTGCGTACTATTGCGGCGGAAGCTGCCAACGGTACTCTGGCCGTAGACGATATAGATAATAATGTAATTGAAAATCATTTGTATACCAAGGGCCTGCCTGCGCCGGATCTGCTTATCCGTCCGGGTGGTGATTTGCGTATCAGCAACTTTTTGCTCTGGCAGATTGCTTATGCGGAAATCTGGACGACCAAGGTGTTCTGGCCGGAGTTTACACCGGATCATCTGGTGGAGGCGATTTTGGCTTATCAGGGGCGCGAGCGCCGTTTCGGCGGCCTAATCAGCCGGTAAGACACCATATACGTCGTCAGTTCTCCTAGCAGTACGAGTATGTACGGCGTCGTCGCCCTTCCTCGTCTCCGGCATCTTCCCGGCTGCCTAGAGAAAGGTGAAAATAGGTAAGACGCCATATACTTCGTCAGGGCTCCAATTAATTTTATAATTCAAAGAAGGATGTATTTTAACTATGTTAACACGTATTATTACCGGTGTAATCGGTATTATTGCGGCAGTCGGCATTATCACCAAGGGTGGTATGCTTTTTAATGCTGCTGTTGCTGTTTTGGCTGCTGTGGCCTGGTACGAATACCACAAGATGGTGGAGAACAAGGGCTATCATGCCTACACGCTGACCGGTGGCGTGGGCGCACTGCTGATGGTGCTGGTTGCCGGCGCAGGCTATTATTTTGAGCTGGAGGGCGTTTATACGTTGGCATTTATTGTGATGCTCACAGCGCTGTTCTTCATTTTCAGTACGATTGAGGGCCTGTGGCTGCATTGCAACAGAGGCGAGCAGCATTGGGCAGAAAACAGTGCGCTTACTGCCTGGGGCATGCTGTACTGCGGTCTTTTGTTTGCGCACATTATTTTGCTGCGCACCTTTGACGGCGGTCCGCATATCGATTTGGGCTTCCGTGTATTTGAGTACGGCGAAATCTGCCTGTGGATTGTGCTTTTGGGCACCTGGGCAAGCGATACCTTTGCTTATTTCTTCGGTCGTGCCTTCGGTAAGACACCGTTCTGCAGCGTCAGCCCGAAGAAATCCTTTGAGGGCGCTGTTTGCGGCTTTGTAGGCTGCTTTGTGACCGTACTGTTTTTATGTATTATCTGCTTGGGCATTGCCCTGTGGCATGCTGTGGCAGTGGCGCTGGCGGTGGCAATTTTTGCTCCGGTCGGCGATTTGATCGAATCTATTGTCAAACGCAGCTTTGATATTAAGGATTCCGGTAAGATTTTTCCCGGTCACGGCGGTGTGCTGGACCGTTTCGACAGCCTGCTGTTTACGGCACCGGTTGTGTATTACCTGCTGATGATTATCAGCGCTTTATCTATGTTTCAAGAATAGAGGATAGCAAATGAAGAATATTTCTATTTTGGGCAGTACAGGCTCTATCGGTCGTCAGACCTTGGAGGTGGCTGCTGCCAATCCTGAAAAGCTGAAGGTACGCGCGTTGGCTGCGCATAAAAGCGATGAGCTTTTAGAGCAGCAGATTAAGCAGTTTGAGCCTGATATTGCCGTTTTGACGGATAAGGACGCTGCTAAGCGCTTGGCTGACCGCTATCACGGCAAGACGGAAATCTTAGCCGGGGAGGAAGGCCTTCTGACTGCCGCTACCTACGAGGGAGCGGATACGGTGCTTGGTTCTATGGTAGGCTATGCCGGCCTGCGCCCGACGTTGGCTGCTATTGCCTGCGGCAAGAACATTGCGCTGGCGAATAAGGAAACACTTGTTGCTGCCGGCAGCATTGTAATGGAGGCTGTGCGTAAGCATGGTGTAAGCCTGACTCCTGTGGATAGTGAGCACAGCGCTATTTTCCAATCTCTGCGCGGCGGTACGCAAAAGGAAGTCAAGCGTCTGATTATTACGGCGAGCGGCGGTCCCTTCCGCGGCAAAAAACGCAGTGAACTGAAAAATGTAACTTTGGCGCAATGCCTCAATCACCCAAATTGGAGCATGGGGCAGAAGGTAACGCTTGATTCCTCTACACTGGCCAACAAGGGCCTGGAGGTTATGGAGGCGCATTGGCTGTTTGATATGCCTTATGATAAAATTGCGGTCGTTGTGCATCCGCAGAGCATTGTACACAGCTTGGTAGAATTTTGCGACGGCAGTGTGATTGCTCAACTGGGTGTGCCTGATATGCGTTTGCCGATTCAGTTCGCTTTGAGCTGGCCGGAGCGCTATAATTACAGCTTTGAACAGCTTGATCTTGTTGCTGCGGGTAACCTTACTTTTGAAGCACCTGATTTAGAAGCATTTCCTTCCTTGAAGATTGCTATTGACTGCGGTAAGGCCGGCGGCACTCTGCCATGTGCCTTTAATGCTGCCAACGAGGAGGCTGTATATGCCTTTTTGGCAGGCAAAATTAAATATCTGGATATCCCTTATATCACTGCTACGGTTACAGCGCAGCATAACAATGTTCTGCGTCCGCAGCTGGAGGATATTGAAGCAACGGATGCCTGGGCGCGTGCTGCTGCCAAAGGGGTTATTGCTAAATTATAGACTGAAGGCCGGCAAAGCTTGCCGGCTATCGTAAGGAGGTAAAATGCTAACAATATTAGCCGCTGTTTTTGTTTTTGGTGTGCTGGTTACGGTACACGAATTCGGTCATTTTATTACGGCGAAGCTCACAGGTATGCGTGTTGATGAATTTGCCATCGGCTTTGGTCCTAAGCTGTATCAGCAAAAGGACGGCGATACTCTGTACAGCCTGCGGGCTATTCCGTTGGGTGGCTATAATAAAATCGCAGGCATGGATCCTGACGATCCGCCTGAACCGGGAACCTTTAAATCTAAGCCGATACCGTCCAGAATGCTGGTTATTCTGGCAGGTGCGCTGATGAATTTCCTGTTGCCTATTATTCTTTTCAGCGGTATTTTTATGCTGGAGGGCAGACAGGAGCTGGTGAATGAGCCAATCCTGGGCACTGTTGTAGACGGCATGGCTGCGGAAAGAGCAGGCCTGCGTAACGGCGACCGCATTCTGACGATTAACAATAAGCCTGTCGCTACCTGGACGGATGTTGTTACCAATTTGCGTGCGAGCGGAACTAATCCGGTAACGCTGACTGCAGAAAGTAAGGGCGCTGTAAAAAGCTACACCATGACTCCCGTGTATGACAGAGAGGCAGGCCGTCCCTTAATCGGCATCAGCCCTAAGTTCAACAAGGTCAGCCTTGGCTTTTTCGGCTCGATTAAAGAAGGCTGCGTCTATACAAAAAATATTATCGTTTCTATGCTGAACGGCCTGTACAAGATTGTTTCCGGTAAGGCTCCGGCTGAGGTGGCCGGTCCTATCGGTGTGGCGCAGATGGCCGGTCATGTGGCGGAAAAGGGCATGCTGCCGTTGATTACCTTTGTTGCCTTTTTGAGCATCAATCTGGGCGTTATCAACCTGCTGCCGCTGCCGGCTCTGGACGGCGGACATTTTGTACTGCTGCTTTTGGAAGGCCTGCGCGGTAAACCGCTCGGCAGCAAGGCTATGACTAACATCCAGATGGTTGGTATTGCGCTGATTTTAGCGCTGACAGTATTTTCCACCTTTAAAGATATAACACGTTAAGAGGTGAACGAAAGTGATAGAACGTAGAAAAACCCGCCAGCTGCACGTAGGCAGCGTGGCTGTGGGCGGCGATGCTCCGATTGCCGTTCAGTCTATGACTAACACACATACAGACGATGCTGCTGCAACCTTGGAGCAGATTCAGCGTCTGGCAGATGCAGGCTGCGATATTATCCGCTGTGCCGTGCCTGATATGGCAGCGGCGGAGGGCCTGAAAACTATTTGTAAGGAAAGTCCGGTTCCTGTCATTGCCGATATTCATTTTGATTATAAGCTGGCTCTGGCAGCGATTGAAGCAGGTGTTGACGGCCTGCGCTTAAACCCCGGCAATATCGGCGGTGAAGAAAAGGTGCGCGCTGTGGTGGAAGCAGCGAAGGAACGCAATATTCCTATCCGCATCGGTGTCAACGCCGGCTCTCTGCCGAAGGATTTGCTGGAAAAATACGGCCATCCCACCGCGGAGGCTCTTGTGGAGGCGGCTTGGCGCCACGTGCGCATTCTCGAAGCGATGGATTACCGTAACATTAAGATTTCACTCAAAGCGCATGATGTGCCGCTGACACTGGAGGCTTATCGTCTGATGGCAGCGCAGTGTGATTATCCGCTGCATGTCGGCATTACGGAGGCAGGCACTGTCAACAGCGGTATTATCAAATCCGCAGTAGGCATCGGTACGCTGCTTGCCGAAGGCATCGGCGATACTATTCGCGTTTCGCTGACCGGTGACCCGGTGAACGAGGTGCGTGTAGCGTATGACATTCTGAAATCCCTTGGCCTGCGTGAGCACGGACCGACCTTAATCAGCTGTCCGACCTGCGGACGCACCCGCATCAGTCTGGAAAAGCTGGCGCTGGAGGTTGAACGCCGTCTGGCGGATGTTGAAGAACCCATTACGGTTGCCGTTATGGGCTGTGTGGTCAACGGACCCGGTGAAGCACGTGAGGCTGACGTCGGTATTGCCGGCGGCATCGGCGAGGGACTGGTATTCCGCAAGGGCGAAATCCTGCGCAAGGTTCCCGAAGATCAGCTTGTAAGCGAGCTTTTTGCTGAAATAGATAAAATTTTACTTGAGAGGAAGGTATCCCGTTAATGAAAGTTTCTAAAATGTATGCACCCACTCTGCGTGAGGTTCCGTCCGAGGCTGAAATCCCGAGCCATCAGCTGCTGCTGCGTGCCGGTTTTATGCGTAAATCCACCAATGGCATGTACACCTATCTGCCACTGGCTTGGCGTGTTATTAAAAAAATCGAAAATATTATCCGTGAAGAGATGGACCATGCAGGCTGCCAGGAAATCATGATGCCGATTATGCAGCCGGCAGAAATCTGGAAGGAAAGCGGCCGTTGGGACGCTTACGGTGCAGAAATGGTACGCTTGAAGGACCGTCACGGCCACGAATACTGCCTTGGTCCTACCCACGAGGAAATGGTTACTACTCTGGTTAAGAACGATGTGCGTTCCTACCGCCAGCTGCCGCTGAACCTGTACCAGATTCAGGACAAATTCCGTGACGAACGCCGTCCGCGCTTCGGCCTGATGCGCAGTCGTGACTTCATTATGAAGGATGGCTATTCCTTCGACCGTGATGAAGCAGGTCTGGACGTTTCCTATAAGTCTATGTATGATGCTTATGACAAAATCTTTACCCGCTGCGGTCTTAACTTCCGTCCGGTAGAAGCAGACAGCGGTGCTATCGGCGGTACCGGTAGCCATGAGTTCATGGTGCTGGCAGACAGCGGTGAAGCAGAAATTACCTACTGCACCAAATGCGATTACGCTGCCGATATCGAAAAGGCAGAGCTGTATCCGATAAAGGCTCCGGCAGAAGAAATGCAGGAGCTGAGCGAGGTTGAAACTCCGAACTGCAAGACTATTGCCGACGTTTGCGCTTTCCTCAACGCTCCGATTGAAAAATCCGTAAAAGCTGTTGCATACCAATGCGAAAAAGGCCTGGTACTGTGCTTCGTTCGCGGTGACCACGAGGTTAACGAAACCAAAGTACAAAACACCGTAGGCGCAGTTGAGCTGGAAATGGCTGAGGCAGAGCTGTTGGCTAAGGCTGGCACTGTCGGTGGTTATATGGGCCCTGTAGGCCTTGATCCCGAAAAGGTTATTATCGTTTGCGATGCAACCGTTATGAATATGCACAATGTTTGCTGTGGTGCTAACCATGAAGGCTTCCACTACATCAACGCTAATCCGGGCCGTGACTTCACTCCGACCTACGTTGCCGATATCCGTCTGATGGCTGAAGGCGATCCCTGCCCGCACTGCGGCGCTCCGATTGCTAAGGCTCGCGGTATCGAAGCAGGCCAGGTATTCAAGCTGCACACCAAATACAGCGCAGCTATGAAATGTACCTATCTGGATGAAAACGGCAAAGAGCAGCCGATGGTAATGGGCTGCTACGGTATCGGCGTTGGCCGTACTATGGCTGCCTGCGTTGAACAGAGCCATGATGCCGACGGCATGATCTGGCCTGTTGCTATTGCTCCGTATGAAGTACTTGTTGTACCTGTAAACGTAAAGGACGAAGCATCCTTTGCTAAGGCTGAGAAAATTTACAACGAGCTGCACAAAGCAGGCGTTGAGGTTGTTATCGACGACCGCAAGGAGCGTCCGGGCGTAAAATTCAAGGACGCAGATTTGATCGGCTATCCGCTGCGCGTAGTTGTAGGTCCTAAGACTCTGCAGACCGGCGAGCTGGAAGTAAAAGTTCGTAAGACCGGCGAAGTAAGCATGCTGCCGCTGGACGGTGATTATATCACTGCTATCAAGGAGATGCTGCAAAAGCTGTAAAAATAACTCAGTTCCCGTGTCTGCGCCCGGCGCAGGCAGAGGGAACAGAAGCTGTGAGGTGATACTGGCATGGATTTAATTAATACTTCTTTTTTGCATAACAAAGAGGTTGTTATGGTTATCAGGCTGGTTGTTGCTGCAATTCTCGGCGGTATTGTCGGTATAGAAAGAGGCAGTGGTGACCGTCCTGCCGGTTTCCGTACACATATTCTTGTGTGCGTGGGCTCGGCGCTGTTTATGCTCGTTTCGCTTTACGGCTTTGATGATGTCTATCCTCAGACTGCCAAGCTGGAGGAGGATATCGGCCAACGCCGTGACTCGGCGCGTATTGCAGCCCAGGTTGTCAGCGGCATAGGCTTTCTCGGCGCAGGTACCATTCTGCACGAGGGTTTAACTATTCGCGGTCTGACAACTGCTGCCAGTCTGTGGATGGTTTCCGCAATCGGCCTTGCTGCCGGCAGCGGTATGTACTTCCTCAGCAGCGTGGCAACCATTATCACCATGATAACTCTGGTTACATTTCATACCTGGGAAAAGCGCTTTGCTGCCAACAGCCGCAGTGACCGCCAGTTTATCCGCATCATTACTACAAACCGTTCAGGTGCTATCACCGATGTTACCGGTTATCTGTCGCTCAACGGCGTGCAGGTAAAATCACTGAACGTAAAGCGTGATAAGGAAAAGAATCGTCTGGTGTTGGAGGTCTTTCTGAAGCTCGGCAAGACTGCGCCCGATGGCGGAGATTTGGTTAGAGGGTTGCAGGGGATTGAGGGTGTTGTTGGTGTCGAAAATATGAGATAACCTATAGCACGCCATCTGCGTTGTTGCGTTGCCTCGACGTACTAAAAGTACGCCGTCGGCATCCGCGCCTAGCATCTGACGCACTCTAGCTTATCTCAGAAAAATAGAAGATAGCACACCATCTGCGTTGTTGCGTTGCCTCAACGTACATCATAATCCAACAACTTCTCCCGTCATTATTAGGAAAGGATTTAATGTGAATAAAAAATATTGCCTGATTCCTGATGAAGAAAAATTTTATAGTTTTTTAGCTTCGCTGACCTTTTCCCCGGTGGAACTGATGCAGCTTAAGCTGATGCATATCAATCAGATTTGTGTAGACGAGTCTGCCTGTCAGTGGGAGGTGCACTTTAGCTGTGCCGCCCATCTTACCGGCGGCCTGCTGCAGAAGGCGGCGCAGCAGCTTGCAGCCGCTTTTTCTTTGCAAAGCGTAGATATGATTTGCGACGGCGATGGCTCCAAATGCCAGGTGATGCAGCGTGAGCCGCAGGCAGAGGTAGAGATTACCGACTGCACCGGCGAGCCGCTGCCGGAGGAAATTCCTTTACCGCCGGAGCCGCCTGATATTGAAATCGGCGAAACTCTGCCGCCGGAGCCTCCTTGTGAAGTGTCCTACAACAATCCGGAGGAGGACCCCGAGTATCTGCAGGCCATGGCAGCCTTATACGGTGAAAAGAAGGCTGACGGCCAGCTGTGGGGCAAAAAAATTAAGGGTACGCCACGTAAGCTGGATACCGTGACAGAGGAAGAGCGCAACGTTGTTATCGAAGGCACCTTTGTCAAAAGTCTGGATAAGGACGGTGCGCTGCAGACCTTTATTGATAAGGAAACGCGCGTGGGTTCTATTGTGCTTACCTTTAACGTTAGTGATGATACCGGCGGTATTTTCGTTAAGCTGCGTTTTGACAAGCGTGACGGCGGCGATCCTCGCAAGGAATGCAACGAGTTCAAAAATCTGCTGAAGCCCGGTATGCGCCTGCGTCTGCAGGGTGATGTTGCGCCAGACCGCTTTGCCTTTGACGAGATGTGCATGGTGCCTCGCGGCATTATGAAGCTCGATGCTAAGGAGGAGCGCATGGATAATGCCGAGGTCAAGAGGGTTGAGCTGCATTGCCATACGAAGATGAGTAAGCTTGATGGCCTGACGCCGATGGAGGGCCTCGTCAAGCAGGCAATCCGTTGGGGCCACAAGGCTTTGGCGATTACCGACCATGGCGTAGTGCAGGCCTTTCCGTTCTGCTTTGATGCGGCGGAGGGCAGTGACCTGAAGCTGATTTTCGGCATGGAGGGTTATCTTATCAGCGACCGCCAGACGAAGGACGATGCCGTTGATACGGAAAATCCCGATGCTGCGACTAAGGGTAAGAGTAAAATCAGCAGTCACCATATTATTATTCTGGCGAAGAATGAAATCGGTCTGCGTAACCTGTACCAGCTCGTTACTATCAGCCATCTGCGTTATCTGAATAAGCGTCCGCTGCTGCCGCGCGCTGTTATCGAGGAGCATCGTGAAGGTCTGGTTCTCGGCTCGGCCTGCGAGGCGGGCGAGCTGTATCGCGCGGTGCGCTTAGGTGCGAGCGATGAGGAGCTGGAGGAAATAGCCGGCTTTTATGATTATCTGGAAATTCAGCCTACGGGCAATAACCAGTTTTTGGTGCGCGAAAATTACTGCACGGAGGAGGATTTGCGGGAGCATAACCGCAAAATCTATGAGCTGGGCAAACGCTTGGGCAAGCTGACTGTAGCAACCTGCGACGTGCATTTCCTCAATCCTGAGGATGCGCAGCTGCGCGCGATTCTGCAGGCCGGTCAGGGTTATAAGGATGCGGATTTGCAGCCGCCGCTGTATCTGCATACTACAGAGGAGATGCTTGAGGAGTTCTCTTATCTGGGAGAGGAAGCAGCCTACGAGGTTGTTGTTACCAATACCAATAAGATTGCGGATATGATTGAACGCATTAAGCCTGTTCCCGACCGCGATCAGCTGTATTCGCCTTCTATTCCCGGTGCGGAGGATGCCGTGCGTGATTTGTCCTATGCCAAAGCGCATGAATGGTACGGCGAAAAGCTGCCGCAGATTGTTGAGGACCGCTTGAAGATGGAACTGGACGCTATTATCGGCCACGGCTTCTCTGTATTGTATTACATTGCGCATAAGCTGGTTAAGCATTCTATCGACCGCGGTTACTTGGTAGGCTCGCGTGGCAGCGTAGGCTCGTCCTTTGTTGCTACGATGCTGGATATTACCGAGGTTAATGCGCTGAAGCCGCATTACCGCTGTCCGAATTGCCGTCACAGCGAATTCTTTATGAACAATGAGGTAGACAGCGGCTTTGACCTGCCGCCGAAGGATTGTCCCGAATGCGGTACGAGGATGCTGCGCGACGGTCACGATATCCCGTTCGCGGTTTTCCTGGGCTTCCACGGTGATAAGGTTCCTGATATTGATTTGAACTTCTCCGGCGGTATCGATCCCGATGATCCGTCCGCTATGTCCGACCAGAGCGTAGCGCACAAGTACACCGAGGAGCTTTTCGGCCGCGATAACGTTTGCCGCGCCGGTACGATTGCTACTATCGCTAATAAAACGGCGATAGGCTTTATCAGAAAATATTACGAGAGCAAGAATCTGCATGTGCATCCGGCGCATGTGGCTGCGCTGGTTGAAGGCTTTGCCGGCATCAAGCGCACTACAGGCCAGCATCCCGGCGGCATCATGGTTGTGCCGCGTAATATGGATATCCATTATATTACGCCGATGAACCGTCCTGCCGATGATAAGGATGGCACTACGATTACTACTCACTACGATTATCACAGCATCAATGATCGTCTGGTTAAGCTGGATATTCTGGGCCACGATGATCCGATGGTTCTGAAGATGCTGGAAAAATATCTGCAGGAGGACGTAGATCCTAACTTTGATCCCAAGAAGATTCCTGTGGGCGATGAAGAAACGATGCGTATCTTCCAGGATACAACCTCCCTCGGCGTTACGCCGGAGCAGATTGACAGTGCCGTAGGCACCTTCGGTATCCCAGAATGCGGTACGAAGTTTGTGCGTCAGATGATCAGCGACGTACAGCCGAAAAAATTCAGTGAGGTTGTGCGTGTATCCGGTTATTCGCATGGTACGGACGTATGGCTGAACAATGCGCAGGATTTGATTAAGGAAGGCAAGCCTGTTGCCGAAACTATTTCTACACGTGACGACGTTATGACGCACTTGATTTCCAAGGGCGTGGAACCCAGTCTGGCGTTTAAGACGATGGAGCACGTGCGTAAGGGCAAGGCGGCGAAAAAAGGTCTGGAGCCGAAGATGCTCGAGGCCATGCGCGCAGTAAATATTCCCGAATGGTATATCAAGTCCTGCGAAAAGGTACAGTATCTGTTCCCAAAGGCGCACGCCGTTGCGTACGTTCTTATGGCCTACCGTATTGCCTATTGCAAGGTGCATTATCCGAAAGAGTTTTATGCGGCGTACTTTACGGTACGTGCCAAGGATTTTGACTACACCCATGTTTCCAAGGGCAAGAGCTATGTAAAGAATTTTATCAAGAATGTTTACCAGCAGGGCTTCAAGGCTTCGCCTCTGGATAAAACGACTGTCACCTATCTGGAGCTGGTAAATGAGATGCTGGAGCGCGGTCTGAGCTTTGATAAGATGGATTTATATAAGTCGGACCCGATTAAATTCCTGGTTACGGAAAACGGCCTGCGTCCGCCTTTGGCTGCCTTGGGCGGTGTAGGTGAAAACGCTGCCAAGAGCATTGCTGCGGCGAGGGACATCAACCGGCCGTTTATCTCTCAGGAGGATTTGCGCCAGCGTTCCGGTGTCAACAAGAGTGTCATCGAAAAGCTGGCAGACATGGGCGTTTTGGGCGATTTGCCGGAAAATAACCAGATTGATTTGTTTGCCTGAGATAGGAGATACATATGCAAAAAATAATTTTGGCCTATAATTTTACGCCTGAGCGTCTGCAGGCGCTGAAGCTGATTTGCATGATGCTGCGCACACAGCTGCGCGCCGTGACGCGTGAGGAGCTGCTGCAGCCTGTAGGCTATCTGGCAGGCTTGCCCGAGGTGGCGTCTGTCAGTGAGGCTTACAGCGGTGACGAGGGGCAGGAGGAAATGCTGCTCATGTGCGGCTTCAGCCGTCAGGATCTGGACAGGCTGCTGGCTGCCATTAAAAAGGGCAAGCTGCGTCAGGTGGCGCTGAAGGCGATGCTGACACCCACCAATTGCACCTGGAGCGGCCTGCAGCTTTTGCAGGAGCTTAGCCAGGAGCATGCTTATATGCACGGTAAAAATGCAGGCAAATAAGCAAAATTGCCGCTGCCGGTAGTTTTACTGGCGTTAAAGCGCTTTCTCTGATATAATTAGGCATGATAAACTTTAGCTACATTTAGGAGGATAATAATAATGGCAAAAGATAGTTCCTTTGACGTTGTTTCCCAAGTTGATATGCAGGAAATGGATAACGCTGTCAACCAGGTTAAGAAAGAGATTGACCAACGTTATGATTTTCGCGGCAGCAATGCTTCCATCGAGCTCGGTGAGAAGGAAGTAAAAATTGCAGCTGAGGACGAGTACAAGCTGGGCGCAATTTTAGATATGCTGCGCCAAAAAATGGCTAAACGCGGTATTCCTCTGCGTTGCCTGGTTCCGGGCAAGATTGAGCCCGCTGCCAAAGGCACCGTTCGCCAATCTCTGGAAATCCAACAGGGTATTTCCAAAGAGAACGGCAAAAAAATCGTGGCAGCTATCAAAGCTTCCAAGCTGAAGGTAACTGCTCAGATTCAGGATGACCAGGTACGTGTTGCCGGTGCGAAAAAGGATGACCTGCAGGCTGTTATCCAACTGCTTAAGGCCGGAGATTTCGGCGTTGATCTGCAATTCATCAACATGCGCTAAGCATTCGTCCACGGTTTGGAAAAGAGTGGAGCAAAATGACAGAACACAAAGACTTTGACAAAAAGAAAATCAATGACGGCGAGCTGCAGAAGTATTCCGGAAGCTACAGTGAGGAAGGCCTGCTGCATAAAATCAGCCGCTACGGTGCTCACATCGGCATCGAGCTGCTGTACAAGGTCGTGCAGCTGTGGTGCGTACTGCAGAAGCCGGAGGTTCCTGCGAAGGAAAAGGCGTTGATTATGGGAGCTTTGGGGTATTTAATCGCTCCCCTGGATTTTGTGCCGGATATGACGCCGGTGCTGGGATACAGTGATGATCTGGTGGCAATTACCTTTGCGCTGCTGAAGGTGCAGGGGTATATTGATGAAGAGGTTGATGCCAGAGCCAAGGAGCTGTTGGCGAAGGTTTTTGATAAGGATGTCGTTGCGAAGCTGTAATTACAAGCAAGAAGGCACATTGCCTTACTCACATTTATGAGTAAAGAGTAATGTGCCTTTTGTTTTCAAACTATGCTTTTTGCTTAATATTAAATTGCTGTTGCTCTCTATCTGTTAAATTAACCAGAAAAACACAGCTTTTTTACTCAAAATGTGCTACAATATATTTACGAAAAACGAAGGGAGTGTTTCGTATGTCTGAAGTATCTCAAGAAACTATGATGTTCAAACGTGAGCCGGAAAAGCTGAACGTTGCCGAAACTATAAAAGAAGTATATGCTGCCCTGGAAAAGAAGGGCTATAATCCTGTGGACCAGCTGGCAGGCTATCTGCTGAGCGGTGACCCCACTTATATCACCAGCTTTGAGGATGCACGCACCAAGCTGCGCCGTCACGAGCGCTATGAGCTGATTGAAGAGCTGGTAAAGAATTATCTGCAGCAGATTAACAAGTAAAAGGAGAAATTGACTTAATGCGTAAAATGTCCCTTGATGTAGGAACAAGAACTATCGGTATCGCTGTGAGCGATTTGCTGGGCATGATTGCCAACGGCGTGGAAACTATTCATCGTACTACCGAAGAACGCGACTATGCCCGCATTGCCGAGCTGATTGTCGAGCATGAGGTAGATACATTGGTTGTAGGCTATCCCAAAAACATGAACGGCACTATCGGTGAACGCGCGCAGGCCTGTGAAGCAATGGCTGAAAAGTTACGCACCATGTTCCCGAAGGTGCAGGTTGTGCTTTGGGATGAACGTCTGAGCACAGTGGCTGCCGAAAAGGTGCTGGTTGATGCGGATTTACGCCGCAAAAAGCGTAAGAAGGTTATTGATATGATGGCGGCAGTTGTTATTCTGCAAAATTATCTGGACAGCAAGAGCTTTAAAATTTGACAGATTAGCGTCCCTATTATACAATATGTTTAGATTAAAATTGAGCTTTTTATTTATTGAGCTATGACGAAAGAGGTGCCTTTATGGAAAAAGACATTAGAGATGAAGAATTAGCAGCTATGCAAGCTGAAGGTGAAGAAGAAGTTATCTGCGTTGTTCTGACTGACGAGCAAGGCAACGAGCACGAGTTCTATCAGGACATGGTTATCACTGTTGATGATAAACAATTCGCAGTACTGGTTCCGATGGAAGACTGCTGCTGCGAGGATGACGACTGCGATTGCCACGAGCATGATGAAGAAGAAGATACCTGCGTTATCGCACGCATGGACTTTGACGAAAACGGCGAAGCTGTTTACACCGCTCCGACTGACGAAGAATATGAAGCAGTTGCTGCTAAGTATGACGAAATGTTTGAGGACGAGGAGTAATTCACAGTCAGCAATTTTACCGGACTTCGGTCCGGTATTTTTATGCGATGTGACGATGTTTTCTGATGGATATAGAAAAGCTTAAAACGCTGGTGCGCGACAATCCGGTGCAGGCTGCAGCAGGTGCTTTGGCGGTGCTGCTGATTGCCGGCGTGGTAGCATTTACAATTTATCTTAACGGACAGGGCAATAATAAGGGCTTTGCCGTAGAAGGCTCACGACTTATTGTTGTCAAGGACGGCATGACTACGGCGGATATCGCCGAGCTGCTGCATGAAAAAAAGCTGGTAAAAAATCCCGCTGCCTTTAAAATGGAGGCGCGCTGGAAGGGATTGGCTACTAAGCTGCAGGCAGGTGCCTACCAGATTGACGGCGGCATGAGCAATCAGCAGATTGTTGATGTTATGGTTAAGGGACGCATCAAACAGGTGCGCTTTACCGTACCGGAAGGCTACAGCGTGGCGAAAACTGCGAAGAAGCTGGAGGCCGAAGGGCTTGGCAGTGCTGATAAGTTTATGGCAGCGGCGAAGGATTATGCACCCTATCCTTACATGCAGACCGATGACAGCAATGTGCTGTTTAAGGCAGAGGGCTTTATCTACCCGGCAACCTATGATTTCCCGGTGGGAATCAGCGAGCAGGAGATGCTCAAAATGATGGTTGCGCAGTTTGATAAGGAAATGCAGAGCAGCGGTATTGCCAAAACTGTGGCAGAACGTAACCTGCCCTTGCGTGATGTAGTAAATATGGCTTCGATGGTGGAGCTGGAGGCAGTATTTGCCGAAGAGCAGCCGAAAATCGCCGGCGTTTTTCTCAAGCGTGTGGCTATCGGCATGCCTATTCAGTCGGATACGACCATCCAGTATCTTTTGGGAACGCAGAAGGAAGTAGTTACCTTTGCGGATACCAAAATTCAGAGCCCGTATAACACCTACCAGAATCCCGGCTTGCCTCCGGGACCGATTGGCAGTCCCGGACTGACCGCGATTAAGGCGGTGTTGCAGCCGGAGCAGACAGATTATCTGTACTTTGTTGCGGAAAAGGACGGACACCATCGTTTTACCAAAACCTACGCCGAGCATCTGAAGGCGATTGAGGAAATAGGTTAATAACAGGTTATTACATATTTCTGCGCTGTCAGTGTGGCGGAGCAGAGAAGTGTTTTAAGGAGAATTAATGAGCAGAAACTTAGTTAAACCCGAATTACTGGCTCCTGCCGGTAATATGGAAAAAGGAAAAATGGCCCTGCTGTATGGTGCTGATGCTATTTATCTGGGCGGCAAGCTGTTTGGTCTGCGTGCCTTTGCCAACAATTTCTCTTTAGAGGAAATTGCGGAGATGGCAGAGTATGCGCACAGCCTCGGCAAAAAGGTTTATGTAACGGTAAATATTTTTGCGCACAACGAGGATATCGACAGACTACCGGATTATCTGCGCGGTCTGCAGCAGGCCAAGGTTGACGCACTGCTGATCAGCGATTTTGGTGTATGGAGCACTGCCCGTCAGGTTGTGCCTGATATGCCGCTGCATGTGAGCACGCAGGCTAATACCACCAACTACGCCGCTGTACAGGCGTGGGAGCAGCTTGGCGCTGAACGCGTTGTGCTGGCACGTGAGCTGTCCTTGGCAGAAATCAGCGAAATCAGCGAAAAAACCTCGGTAGAGCTGGAAACCTTCGTGCATGGCGCGATGTGCATTTCCTACAGCGGACGCTGCCTGCTGAGCGCCTATCTGACAGGGCGCGACGGCAACCGCGGTGCCTGCACTCAGGCTTGCCGTTGGGAATATAATATGTATAAACTGGGCGAGCAAAAGCGCCCAGGCGAATACTTCGACCTCGAGGAGGACGAACGCGGTACCTATGTGATGAACTCCAAGGACCTGTGCCTGATTGAATATCTGCCGGAGCTGATGCGTGCCGGTGTGTGCAGCCTGAAGATTGAAGGCCGCATGAAGAGCGTGCATTATGTAGCAACGGTAGTCAGCGTTTACCGCAAGGCTATCGACCAATGTTGGGCAGATATGGAGCATTACAGCGTGCCGGAAGCGTGGATTACCGAGCTGAACAAGGTTTCCCACCGCCAGTACACCACAGGCTTTGCTGTGGCCAAGCCTGACAGAAATGCGCAGGTTTACACCAGCTCGAAGTATGAGCAGACACACGATTTTGTTGGTATCGTTACAGGCTATGATGCTGAGAAAAAGCGCGCTTATTTTGAGCAGCGCAATAATGTAAAGGCAGGCGAGCCGCTGGAGCTTTTGATGCCCGACGGCAGCACTATGCCCTTTGTTTTGACAGAAATGCTGGATGAAGCAGGTACGTCGATTGACTGCGCACCGCATGCCCAGCAGAAATTTTCCGCAGCTAGCGACAAGCCGCTGCTGCAATTCAGCTTATTACGCAGAAAGGTTGTAAAAGAATGAGTGACAATGACCCCGGACCCCACAGTATGATCTACGCGCAGGTTGAGCCTGAGCGTATTGCAGATGTTAACTGGATTATGGAAGGCTATGAGCATCTGGCCATGGTGAGCACCGTAGACGGCACTAGCGGACTGATTAAGTTTTATGCTACGCCGGATACGTATTTTGATACACTGGATATTATTGAAAATATGCCGTTTAAGGTAGATGTAATCGATAATATGGAAAACGGAGTGTATCATAGACTTTGGCAGATTTAAACTGCAGGGAAAGGATTGCTGTAAGCAGCTTTCGTTTTTTCTACAATCGCATATAGTAAATAGTACAAGGCTGGGAGCGTTGCTCTCAGCCTTTTTTGTATGTTTACTGTTCCTTGCTTTTTTGATATAATGGTAACAAAAAGGCAGAATAATACTGCTATATTGTGAAAGAAGAGAGAAAAATGGAAGCTTTATATGATTACTTGTTGAAAAACTTTGAGCCCAATAAGCCTATCTTCTTAAGTGATGTTAAGACTAGCGGTATCAATTATGCTAATATCAGAAAACAGATGAAAAATCTGGTTGATTCCGGGAAAATCAAACGGTTTGATAGTGGCATTTATTTTCTTACGACTAAGACTATTTTTAAGTCAGGTTCTGAGCTTTCTCCTGATGATGTTCTTGAATATAAATATCTTTTGAGTGACAATAAGCGCTGTGGTTATATTAGCGGCCTTATGTTTTTTAATCAGCTTGGCCTGTCGACGCAGCTGCCGATGGTTTATGAGGTGGTTTCCAACAAGGCTACAAAAGACCGCCGCGAGACTACTCTCGGAGGCTCAAAGGTTGTTGTTCGTCGCCCTAAGGTGACTGTAAATGATGGGAACTATAAGATCCTGCAGTTTTTGGATCTTCTCAGGGACATTGATATGTATTCTGAGGTTACTGGCGATTCTTTAAAGGAAAAGCTTTACCGGTACATGGATAAGTCCGGGCTGACTGTCAACGAAATGAAACCTTATTTTTCTTATTATCCCGATAAGCTGTATAAGAATCTTGTGGAAACGGGGGTTATCTTTAATGGTATATTTGCATGAGGATCGTGAACAATTTCTTCAGGCGCTCAGATTAACATATAAACAGACCAGGCAGATGATGCAGATTATAGAAAAAGATTATTATGTTACTGTATTGCTTAAACTGCTAGCCGAAAAAATTCCTTTTATTGTTTTCAAAGGCGGGACTTCACTCAGTAAATGTCATAAGGTAATTCGTAGATTTTCCGAGGATATGGATCTTACAATTGATGTTTCTTTATCTTAAGGACAGAAAAAGAAAGTCAAAAAAGCAATACTTGATTCAGCTGAAGAACTGGGAATGGTAATTGAAAATGTCGATGAAACCAGAAGCCGTCGTGATTATAATCGTTATGTTGTTGCGTATGATTCGGTTTTGGCTTCTTCCAGTTCAGTTGTGAAATCTGCGGTTTTATTGGAAACATCTTATACGGCAGTATCTTTCCAGACTGTTTTACTGCCTGTATATAGTTATATTGGTGATATGATGCAGCATGAGGCTCCTGAATTTATTGATACTTTTGGCTTAGCTCCTTTTATGATGAAAGTGCAGGGGATTGACCGTACTTTGGTTGACAAAGTTTTTGCTGTTTGTGATTATTATTTATCTGGAAAGGTTGCTAAGCATTCTCGTCATCTTTATGACATTTATAAATTATTACCGTTGGTATCGCAAGATGATACGTTCAAAGATTTGATTAAGGAAGTGCGCGAAGTTCGAGCACCATCCTCTATTTGTTTTTCTGCTTTGCCAGATGTTGATGTAAGTGGATTGCTTAAAGAAATAATTAAGGAAAATGTTTACAGGAAGGATTATGAAAATCTGACAATACAGTTATTAGAAGAAAATATTTCGTATGATATGGCTATAGAAGCATTAAAAAAATTGGCTGAAAGCAAGTTTTTTGATTCTTAGCTTCCCCCAAAAACTCAACACCGCCCGACAGTATTACCAAGTGATGCTGTCGGGCTTTTTTACGCCTGTTAAATTTTTTACCTAAATTTAACAGGAAAAAATTCGGCTTTGCGTATATAATAATGCATAAGAGTATTGATAGGTGGTGTTTTGCATGATTTTCTGCGTGGAGGATGAACAAAATATTTGCGAGCTGGAGGTTTATACCCTGCAGTCCGTTGGCATGGAGGCACAGGGCTGCGGCAGCGGCCGAGAGCTTTTCGCTTTGCTGGAAAAGCAGGTGCCTGAGCTGATTGTTTTAGATATTATGCTGCCGGATGAGGATGGCGTAAGCATTCTCAGACGTTTGCGTGCTGATAAACGTTATTCGAATATCCCCGTGATTATGGCTACAGCCAAGGGCTCGGAGTTTGATAAGGTTAAGGGCCTGGACAGCGGTGCTGATGATTATATTGCTAAGCCCTTCGGTATGCTGGAGATGGTGGCGCGCATCAAGGCTGTGCTGCGCCGCTGCGCAGCACCACGCCGCGATGAGGACGACGAGGAAACTATCCGCATCGGTCGCCTGGAGGTCAAACAGATGGAGCATAAGGTGAGCGTAGGCGGCAGTGAGGTTGTGCTGACGCTGAAGGAATACGAGCTGCTGCGTAAGTTTTTGCAGCATCCGGGTATTGTCTTTTCGCGCGACAAGCTGCTTAACGATATCTGGGGCTATGAATTCAGCGGTGAAACTCGCACCGTTGATGTGCATATCCGTACTCTGCGCCAGAAGCTTGGTGAGGCAGGCGAGCTGATTGAAACTATCCGTGGCGTTGGCTACAGAATGGCGGCCGTAAAATGAAGCAGAGGCTTTTTCGCAGTATACTGCTGCTGACAGGGGCAGCGGTAGGCCTTGTTTTGCTGCTCTTCTTCTGGGTTTCCTGCCAATATATTACGCAGGACAGCTTCGCCAGCCTTAAGCGTGAGGCTAATCTGCTGATTGTGGCTGACGGAGAGGGCAATGTGCCGGTGAGCGAGCTGCAGCGCTTGCAGCTTACCGACCGCGTAACGCTGATTACACCGGACGGTCACGCCTTGTATGACAATTATGCTGACGCTGAATCAATGGAGAACCATCTGCAGCGCGAGGAGGTGCAGGAGGCACTGAAAGGCGGTGAGGGCCGCAGCCAGCGTGCGTCCGAAACCTTGGGCAAAAACATTCTGTACTATGCCGTGCGCTTGCAGGACGGTAATGTACTGCGCCTGTCGCGCACGAATGACGCCGTTTTTCAACAGTATAAAATAATTCTTGGTTACTTTGTGCTGCTGGCACTGGCAGTTTTGTGCGGTGCCTTTTGGGCAGCCAAAACAATTACCGCCAGAATACTGCGACCATTGGAAAACCTTAATCTGGAGCAGCCTGATTCGGAGGTGACAGTATACCCTGAGCTGAAGCCGATTGTGGAGTATTTTGAGCTGCAGCAGGAAAAGCTGCAGAAGGAAATGCGCCGTTACAAAAATAAAAAGCAGGAGCTGAAGGCCGTAACCAATAATATGGATGAAGGCTTGCTGTTCCTTAATCCGGTTTGGGAAATCGAATCGATTAATAAAAGTGCCGTAAAATTCTTTGGCAAGGAAAAGCAGGAGCTTTTGGGAACGAGCTTTTTTATGCTTGATGACAGTGACGAAATCCGTCAGCTTTTGGCAAAAATTGAGCAGGAGGGCAAGGGGCGCCTGGTAATCAACCGCGGCAGCAGCTATTATCAGCTAAACGGCAGCAGAATTACCGATAAGGGCTTTGTGCTGCTGATTATGGATGTGACGGCGCGTACTGCTTCGGAGAAAATCCGCCGTGAGTTTTCGGCTAACGTTTCGCATGAGCTGAAGACACCGCTGCAGTCGGTGCTGGGCTATTCGGAAATTATGCTCAGCGGCCTGGTGAAGCCGGAGGATACCAAGCGCTTTCTGCAGAAAATCAACGATGAGGCGCACAATCTGCTGCGTCTGATTGACGATATCATGCAGCTGTCGAAGCTCGATGAGCTGACGCATGATATGATGGAGGAATTTACGCTGCAGGATGTGGCGCAGAGTGCGCTGGCACGCCTGAAGGACAAGGCATGCAGATTGCAGGTCAGCCTGCAGCTTGTTGACAGCACCGGCGGCGACAGCAAGCTGCTTGGTATTTCTTCTCTGATGGAGGAAATTTTCTTCAACCTGTTGGATAACGGTCTGAAGTATAATCATCCCGGTGGTGAGGTTACGCTGCGCCTGAGCGAAGGAGAAAATAAGTATACGGTGAGCGTAGCTGATACCGGTATGGGCATTCCCGGCAGCGAGCTGCCGCATATTTTCGAACGCTTTTACCGTGTCGACCGCAGCCGTCATAAGGCGATTGAGGGTACTGGCTTAGGTCTTTCCATCGTCAAGCACGGCGTCGGCTTCCATGGCGGCAGCATACGTGTGGTGAGCACTGTAGGGCAGGGGACGGAGTTCATCATGAAGTTCCCCAAACCGAAGTATGAGGCGTAAAAATAAGCGCTTTATTTATGTATACAACACAGAGCGCCTAAGATGTGATACAATAGGAGCAGTACTATGAGTGCTGCTCTTAATTTATTTTGAAGGAGGACGCAGATATGCGAGTTGTTTTAACTATCGTAGGCAAGGATAAGGTAGGTATTACCGCTAAGGTGAGCAATGCTTTAGCAGAAATGAATATTAACATCATCAACATCAACCAAAACATTATGCAAGGCTTTTTCAATATGGTGCTGATTGCTGATATGGCAGAGGCTAACGTGCCTATTGCCGAAGCAGGCGACAAAATGGCTGCTTTGGGCGAAGAAATCGGCGTAGAAATCCGTCTGCAGAGCGAAGAAATTTTCAGCGCAATGCATCGTATATAGGAGGCTGTCATGTTATTTAATACTGACGATATTTTAGAAACTACGCGCATGATTACCCAAAATAAGCTGGATGTGCGTACTATCACCATGGGCATCAGCCTGCGTGATTGCGGTCATCCGGATATCAAGGTAACAGCGCAGAAAATTTATGATAAGATTTGCCGTAAGGCAGAGCATCTGGTAAAAACCGGTGAGGATATCGAGGTTGAGTTGGGCGTGCCCATTATCAACAAGCGTATTTCCGTAACGCCGATTTCCATGGTTGGCGAAAGCTGCGACAGCAACGATTATGTACCGCTGGCACAGGCTTTGGACAACGCAGGCAAGCAGGTTGGCGTTAACTTCATCGGCGGCTTTTCCGCTCTCGTGGACAAGGGCTATACCAAGGGCGACCGCAATCTGATTGCGTCTATTCCGGAAGCATTGGCAGTTACCGACATTGTTTGCTCTTCCGTAAGCGTTGGCTCTACCAAATGCGGTATCAATATGGATGCTGTAAAACAAATGGGCGAGGTTGTAAAGGCTGCTGCCGAGCGTACTGCTGACCGCGATGCAATCGGCTGTGCTAAGCTGGTTGTATTCTGCAATGCTGTGCCTGATAACCCGTTCATGGCAGGTGCCTTCCACGGCGTAACCGAACCGGAAAGCGTTATCAACGTTGGCGTAAGCGGACCGGGCGTTGTTAAATACGCACTGGAGCAGGTGCGTGAAGGCGATATCGGTATGGTAGCCGAAACGATTAAAAAGACTGCCTTCAAGATTACCCGCGTCGGCCAGCTGGTAGCACAGGAGGCTGCACGCCGCTTGAATACCCAGTTCGGCATTATCGACCTGTCTCTGGCTCCGACTCCGGCAATCGGCGACAGTGTTGCGCATATTTTGGAGGAAATCGGTCTGGAAAGCTGCGGCGGCCCCGGCACTACCGCTACCCTGGCTATGCTGAACGACGCAGTTAAAAAGGGCGGCCTGATGGCTTCCAGCTATGTTGGTGGCCTGAGTGGTGCGTTTATCCCCGTAAGTGAGGACGCCGGTATGATTGCTGCGGTAGAACGCGGTGCTCTGTCCTTGGAAAAACTGGAAGCTATGACCTGCGTATGCTCCGTTGGCCTTGATATGATTGCTATTCCCGGTGATACCACGGCAGCTACTATTTCCGCAATTATTGCCGATGAGGCTGCTATCGGTATGATTAACAATAAAACTACTGCAGTACGTCTGATTCCTGTTCCGGGCAAGGACGTAGGCGACCGCGTTGAATTTGGCGGTCTGCTGGGTTATGCGCCTGTTCTTGGCGTGAAGAAGTTCAGCGCTGAAAAGTTCATCAACCGCGGCGGACGTATTCCTGCACCGGTAAGGAGCCTGACGAACTGATGCGCAAGGCTCAAAGAGAAGCTATTCTGGCCAAGCTGGAGGAAACCTACAAGGGCAGCAAGACGGCGCTGAATTATAATTCACCGTTTGAGCTTTTGGTAGCTGTAATTCTTTCGGCCCAATGTACGGATGAACGCGTAAATGTGATTACGGCGCGTATGTTTCCGCGTCTAAATACGCCGGAAAAAATGGGCGCGCTGACGCAGGAGGAAATGGAAGCGGAAATCCGCGACTGCGGTCTGTATCATGCCAAGGCCAAAAACCTGCTTGGCATGTGTCATATGCTGACGCAGCGCTTTAACAGCGTGATTCCGAATGATATCAAAACGCTGATGGAATTACCCGGCGTGGGGCAGAAAACGGCGAACGTTATCGCCAGCATTATCTATAACATTCCGGCGCTGGCAGTAGATACGCATGTTTTCCGTGTGTCGCACCGTTTGGGATTGGCAAAGGGCAAGGACCCGCTGGCTACCGAAAAGGAGCTGGAAAAAATTATTCCGCGTGAAAAGTGGAGTGACGCGCATCACTGGTTTATCTGGCATGGGCGCAAAATCTGTAAGGCACGCAAGCCGCTGTGCCGCGGCTGTGTGGTCGTAGAGGAATGCCCGTTCAAAGAGAAAAACTTTGAGTAAGTCTGCCTGGTGCTAAACGCGTAAGCGTTTACAGGCGGTGCTTGCGGTAGAAGTGCTGACATAGGTGATAAATACAAAACGAAGCAAAAAAGGCCTGCTGCCCGTAAGGGTTGCAGGCCTTTCGGCATGCGTTGATTTACTTTCCTTGTGTCCGCAGAAGATGGACTTTTTTGGTGGATTTTATGCTGTCTTTTTATGACGCACACAGTTAGCAATGGCTTTGCCTTGCTATGAGTGCAGTTCACATTTTTGTCAAGAAATTGTCTACTGTGACAAAAATATTTTACATTCTTTTCTTTGTAATAATTATTAAAGTATAAGATATATAAAAGAGAAAATTCTAACAACTATGATTAATGCGTAAAAGTGACGAATGAAAAATTGTTTATGAATATTTTACTATTTAGTGTCTTTATGAAGAATACGAAAGTTTGACGTACGGAGACGAAAAGAGTACAATTAAAGTAGGTAAAGGAGACGAACTGCTAAATTTTCAAGGCCTTGAATTTTAGTACCACCTTATCTGAGTTATATTTGATTAACGAAATGCTTTTAACGAGGATTAAGCTTGCGTCACTGTGGCGCAGCGTGGAAAAGGGGGATTGAAAATGAAAAAGAATAGAAAGCAAACTGCTTTGGCAAAGTGCGTACTGGCGACAATCATGGCAATGGGCATGATGGGTTATACTACTGTTTGGGCTGAAGATACTGTTACGCCTACGCCGTCTCCGATTGATAAGACTGTAGCTAAGGATAAGAATGGCCCAGGTCATATCTATGATGCTACCTATGGTACTGACGGATGGAGCAGAAAATATTTCTGGACAGACTTGGGACATGCGCAGGTACAGATCGGCTCCGGCGAGCAGATTGAATTGTTCACACCTTTTATTTATCATACTAAGAATGATCAATGGAAAAATGGTGGCAATGGCTGGAGTCCTGTACATGAGGGCGATAACTCCGAAATGGAGTGTAAGGAGTCTATGAGCAATATCACTGTAGGTGAATTTGACAGAATCATCAAATCACTTTACACCAATGATATTACCATGGCAAAGACCATTTACGGTGAAGCAGGCCAGGCAGGCCTGAAAGATAAGGTTATTGAAAAGGTAGAGGCAACTTCCGGTCAGGACGCAACAGTTAATACCTATACATTGGTACGTGAAGATGGTACAAAGGTTGAAGTCGGTATTGTTGATACCGATACCAAGATTACAGCCAATAAATTGACCTTTGAAGACGGCACGCTGACTTCCAATATTACTGATAATGCCGGCGGAGTTTACACCGACAGCGTAGATGGCATTGCTTCTCAAGGTTGGGTAAACAATAAGCTGGAGAATATTGTTGATACTAATACCACTAATACCGGCATGGAAGGAAGCCTGGATGGCGATGGGAAGCTGACGTTAAAGGTTAATGATTCTGCAGGCAATAACGTTCAAGCGGTTGTAGAAGATGTAGCATCCCGCAGTTGGGTAACCGGTCAGTTGGAAAATTTTGTTGATACCAACACAACTAATACCGGCATGGAGGGAAGCCTGGATGGCGATGGGAAGCTGACGTTAAAGGTTAATGATTCTGCAGGCAATAACGTTCAAGCGGTTGTAGAAGATGTAGCATCCCGCAGTTGGGTAACCGGTCAGTTGGAAAATTTTGTTGATACCAACACCGTAACAACTGTAGCAACTGACACCAATCTGTTGGAAATCACCGATGAAGGCGTAGATGGCAACCATGCTTATAAGATTGATATCAACAGCGAACAGATGGAGGTTTTCGTAAAAAAGTATGATACCAACACTATTACTACCGTTGGAGCTGACGAGAATGGTTATGTAACTGTTACTGAAGCGCCTGATCCGAACCAGAGCGGCAACCATGCTTACACTGTATCTTTTAATGAGCAAAAGCTGATTCAGACCATTGAAGCGAAGGATAAGTTCGTTAACGGCGGCAGCATCGGTGCAGACGGCAAAATCACTCTTAAAGTAAGAAACGGCGAAGGCGAAGATGTTAAGCTGGATGGCCAGCTGAAGGATGCACAGCTGACTGAAATTGAGAGAGACAAGGCAGCCGGAACCGCTACTCTGGTAGTAAAAGACGGCTACACCAATGAAGAAGTACGCAGACTGACGATTGACGATATCGCAAGCAAGGCACAAAACGATAAAGAGCATGCTGAATTCAGAGAGCATTTCAGCGAACTGGATCATCGTGTTGACAACCTCGGCAGCCGCGTTGACAAGGTTGGCGCCGGTGCCGCCGCTCTCGCAGCGCTGCACCCGATGGATTTTGATCCCGATGACAAACTGACCTTTGCGGCAGGCTACGGCAACTACAAGGGCAAAAACGCTGCTGCGGTAGGCGCATTCTACCGTCCGGATGAAAAGGTTATGCTGAGCGTAGGCGGAACCTTCGGCAATGGCGAGAATATGGTGAACGCAGGTATTTCCTTCTCCCTGGACCGTACTGCACGCGTAAGCAATTCCCGTACGGCGATGGCTAAGGAAATCGTAGATCTGAGAGCTAATGTAGCTAACCTCACCGCGCTTGTAGGTCAGCTGACCGCAGGCATGGGCGGCACGATTGAGATGGACAGAATGAAGCTCTTCCCGGATGTTCCCGAAAACCACTGGGCTTACGAATACATCGGCCGTCTGGCGGCAGCAGGCATCATCGAGGGTTATCCTGACGGCATGTTCAACGGCAACCGTATGATGAGCCGCTACGAATTCGCAGCAATGCTGTACAGAGCGCTTGAAAAAGGCGTGAAGCTGGATCACAAGCTGGTTCGCGAATTTGAACCTGAAATGGGCCGCATCCATGTTGCCCGTATTTCCGGTGCGGATGGCGACAGAGGAAAGATTGAACGTGTACGCGTATACGGCGGCGACAATCGTGACCACTACGGCAGCAAGCTGAAATAAGGCTAGATGTATAGCTTGAGCTTTACATAACACTCCCTTTTCTATACTAAAAAGAGGAGAACACCCAATCTCTTATAGGATTGCAGGTGTTCTCCTCTTACTTTTGTTTTACACAGTGTTTTGCTTAATCCCAGCGCTTGAGCATGTCCTCAATAATTTCCTTATTGGTTTTGCGGCGCTTCTTCTCGTAGTTACGGAAGTTGTTATCTCTGTGGTCGGTGGAGTAGTCGGCGTAATCGAAGTCATCGTCGCTGCGTTCGTAGCTGCGGTTGTAGTCGCCGTGGCCATCGTCCAGGGAGAGGGGGATTTGTTTTGTGTAGGTATAGGGTTGTGTGTACATGATTGACCTCATAGATTTTGGAAGAATTGGCTTTGCAATTAATATATCCTTACGCTTGGCTTTCGAGAGAGCCTCTCCTTGGGGAGAGGTGGCATCGCAAAGCGATGACGGAGAGGGGATTTCTCTAAAGCAACGTTGCCGGCTTTCCCCTCTCAGTCACCCTATCGGGTGACAGCTCCCCCCTAGGGGAGCCTTCTCTTGCCCTATTGGTAATGCATCTTGCCTCTCTAATGAAGACATTGCAGTTTGCGAGTCGTTTTCTTCTTCCCGTTTTCTATTACATATAATTATGCTCTTTTACATGGTCGGAGTGCAGCAGCTGCTCTGCTTTTTCACTCAGCGGTTTTTCCAGGAAGTCCTTATAGAGCTCCTGTACATCCGGATTGTTGTGGGACTGGCGCAGAGGACGGTTGCTGTCGATGGTATAGAGCTTATTGCCAAGTACGTCGGCACGCTCTTCACCGTCATGAATCGGCTGGCCGCCGCCGCCAACGCAGCCGCCGGGGCAGGCCATAACTTCCACGAAGTCATAATGAACCTTGCCTGCTTTCAGCTCGTCAAGCAGCTTGCCTGCATTACCCAGACCGCTTACCGTGCAGGTACGCAGAGTTGCGCCTCCGAGGGTGAATTCACGTACCTTGCGGCCTTCTGTGCCGCGGACGTCGGTGAAGGCATCTTCGGGAGCTTCCTTGCCTTCGATTACATGGTAGGCAGTACGCAATGCTGCTTCCATTACGCCGCCGCTGGCACCGAAGATAACTCCGGCGCCGGTGCTCTGGCCCAGCGGATTATCAAAGGGCTGTTCGTCCAGCATTGCCGGGTTGATGTGCTCGGCACGCAGCAGGCGGATAAACTCGCGCGTGGTGAGTACAATATCTACATCATGGGTGCCGCTGCTGCGCATAGAGAAGAGAGCGGCCTCGCGTTTTTTGGAAACGCAGGGCATGATGGAAATAGAGCAGATTTCCTTCGGCTTCAGGCCCTTCTTCTGTGCAAAATAGGATTTTGCCAGCGCACCGAAAATCTGTTGCGGAGATTTGGTGGTAGAAAGGTTAGGCACGAAGTACGGATGAGTTTTGTTTACATAGCTTACCCAGCCGGGGCAGCAGGAGGTGAACATAGGCCAGCTGTGGTCCTGCGGCTTTTGCAGATGCTCTAAAAGCTCGCTTGCTTCCTCCATGATGGTAACGTCGGCAGCGTAGCAGGTATCGAAGACATAATCGAAGCCGATTTTCTTCAGTGTTGCTACCATGCGGCCTTCGGTTGCCAGCTCGGGCGGCAGGTTAAAGGCTTCGGCCCAGGCGGTGCGTACTGCAGGTGCAACCTGTACTACGGTTACCTTATTGGGATCGGCCAATACGTCATAAATTTTGGGAACATCGTTACGCTCCTTCAGCGCGCCAACGGGGCAGTGGGTGATACACTGACCGCAGAGGCTGCAGTCACTGTCCTCAATGGAAACATTGCCGGCAACGTCTACGGTAGTACGGGCACCGGTGTTCTGCACATCCCAGATATGCAGCTTCTGCACCTTGTCACAAATCTGGACGCAGCGCATGCATTTGATGCATTTTTTGGAATCGCGGATGAGCGGGAACTCCTGGTTCCAGGGAGTGTCGACAACATCGCGCTCATAGGGAATATCGTAAATACCAAGATCATTGGCCAAAGTCTGCAGGCTGCAGTTGCCGCTGCGCACGCAGGTTGCGCACATGCAGTCATGCTGGGATAAAATCAGCTCCACGTTGGTGCGGCGGATGCTGCGGGCCTTAGGGGAGTTGGTATAAACCACCAGACCTTCCTGTACCGGAGTGGTACAGGCGGTAACTACACGGTTCTGTCCCTGAATTTCAACTACGCAGACCTTGCAGGCACTGATTTCGTTGATGCCTTTAAGATAACACAGGCGGGGGATTTCGATGCCGACAGTGGCAGCAGCCTGCATGATTGTTGTCCCCTGGGGAACGGAAACTTTTTGTCCGTCGATTGTCAGGTTTACCATTTTAAGGTTCTGCCTCCTTTCAGTGTGCTGAAGCCGAATTTGTCGCAGCGCAGGCAGCGTCCTGCTTCCTGGCAGGCTTCCTGCTTGGTCATGCCGCATTCAATCGGCTCAAAGGTATGTTTACGTTCGCCTGCTTCGGTTTCGTGCATTTGGATACGGCCGCAGGGACGTTTATCGTCAATAGACGGGTCGGGAATAACTACATCACAGGAAATGGTGTGATTATAGCCCAGATATTCATCAATATTAGCGGCAGCAACCTTACCGGCAGCAATAGCACGGATTACGGTTGCAGGACCGGTTACGCAGTCGCCGCCGGCGAAGACGCCTTCATTGTTGGCAAGCTCACTGCTTGAGAGTGCGGAAATAGTACCGCGTTTGATTTTGATGCCGGCTTCCTCGAACGGACGCAGCTCAATGCCCTGACCGATAGCAACAACGATAACGTCGCAGGGAATGCGCTCCAACTCTACGTCAGCGTGAATCGGACGTGCACGTCCCCAGGCATCGATAGGACCGATGATTTGCGGTTCAGCCCAGAGAGCGGCCACATTACCTTCGGCATCTGCTTCAATGTGATGCGGAGCCTTTAAGCCGTACAGCTCAGCGCCCTCGGCAATAGCACCTTCGATTTCTTCGGGCAGCGCTGTCATGTCATCCTGACGACGGCGGTAGGCGATGATAACCTTTTTGGCACCGAGACGGATGGAGCTGCGGGTGCAGTCCATAGCAACGTTGCCGCCGCCGATAACAACAACGGTTTTATCCTTAAAGTCAGGCATTTTTTCCTCACCGATGTTGCGCAGCATTTCTACCGCACTGATAACACCGTGGGAATCCTCGCCTTCAATACCGATTTTTTTGTCGGTGTGAGCACCGATGGCAATATAAACCGCGTCAAACTCCTCACGCAGCTTTTCGAAGGGGATATCGCCCTCCTCGTTACCGATTCTGGTGTTGAGATGTACTTCTACGCCGGTGGACAAAATAGCGTCTAGGTCCTCCTGCAGGCGTTCACGCGGGAAGCGGTAAGCAGGAATGCCGTAGTGCAGCATGCCGCCGAGCTTGCTCTTTTCTTCGAACACAACAGCATGATGGCCCATCAGCTCCAGATAGTAGGCTGCGGACATACCGCTGGGGCCACCGCCGATGATAGCGATACGTTTGTTGGTAGCAGGCTGCTTTTCGGGCAGCGGAACAGTGTTGCTGGGCGCGTTATCGACAGCCATACGCTTCAGACCGCGGATATTGATAGGAGCATCAATCATGCTGCGGCGGCAGCGTGCTTCACAGGGATGCTCGCAGATAAGACCGCAGGCAGTCGGGAAGGGGTTATCCTTGCGGATGAGCTTGACAGCGTCGGCATAACGGCTTGCGCCAACCAGTGCAATGTAACCGGGGATATCAACCTGTGCCGGGCACAAAGCAACGCAGGGGATAGAATGATGGACGTTGACAGAGCATTTGCCCTTCTTTATGTGGTTAATGTAATCTTCACGGAAGCCTTCCAGACCGGCCAAAACCATTTTGGCTGCTTCGAAGCCGATGGCGCAGTCAGCGCTGTTGGCAACATTTTGCGCAGTGCTTTCGATTAAATCCAGAGTGTGCATGTCAGCCTTGCCGGCGAGCACGTCTTCCATAAGATTCTGCAGCTGCGCGAGGCCTACACGGCAGGGTACGCATTTGCCACAGGTTTGTGCGTGGCAGACTTTGAGGAACGACAGCTGCAGGTCAACAGGGCACAGTCCCGGGGGGCTGGCGATGATGTGTCGTTCCAGGTCCTTGTACAAGCGCTCGACCGTAAGCTGTGCCTGGTCGGGTGTTTCGATTCTTAAACGGCTCATAATTTTCCTCCAAAAAGCATACACTAAATATATAAAGGTATAAACTATATTATACAGAAAAAAGCTGAATTTCGCAATAATAAAGAAGATAGTTTTTATGTAACAATCTGAGCAAAACAAGCTCGCAAGCGCTTTTTTCGTCTGCTGCCGCAGCAAAGCATTCTTGCGGAGGCTATGCTTTTTTTGCCGTATTTTTTGTGTTATACTAATACTGAGCTTTTTAGAATTAATGCTGTCGGCAGAACGTTTGCATCCGGCAGCTTAAAATATTGGAGGGTTGGATATGCAGCTTACTGCTACACATTATATAAGCCTGGCTGTAACGCTTCTGGTGACGCTGCTGCCGGGGCTTTTGGCAGCCAGAAGGGTGAAGTCTGCCGATGATTATAACGTAGGAGGCCGCAGCTCGGGCGCAGGCCTTGTCGCGGGCACGATTATCGGCACGATTGTCGGTGGCGCTGCTACCGTTGGTACGGCGCAGCTTGGCTTCAAGCTGGGGCTGACGGCTTGGTGGTTTACGCTCGGCAGCGGCATTGCGCTTTTGCTGATGGCGGCGTTTTATGCTGTGCCCTTGCGCCGCAGCTCACTGACCACCGTAGCGGAGTATCTCGTTACGGATTATGGCAAGCCTGCGGGGTGGCTGGCGACCTTCAGCGCCTGCGCCGGTATTTTTTTCAGCATCGTAGCGAGCACGCTGACGGCGTTGCATCTCATTGCAGGCTTGTTCGGCGTACCGCTTTTGGCTGCAGCGGCCATTGTTATCGCTGTTACTTTGCTGCTGGTGTTTTTCGGTGGCCTCAGCAGCAGCGGAATGGCCGGGATTTTTAAGATTGTGCTGATTTTCGCCAGCATTTTCGTCGGCGGCGTGATGGCCTACGCCGATATGGGACATTGGCAGGGCTTGACGCAGAGCTTTGCGGCATATCCCTGGTTCAGCCTTTTCGGACGCGGCGTGGAGGACGGTCTTGTCAGCCTCGGTTCGATGATAGTGGGCGTTATTTCTACGCAGACCTATGTGCAGGCGCTGTTTTCGGCGCGCGATACCAAAACTGCAGCTGTTGGCTGCTGTGCTGCCGCACTGATAGTAATTCCCGTGGGATTGCCGTCAGTAATGATCGGTATGTTCATGCATCTGCACCATCCGGAGATAAATTCTATTGACGCACTGCCGCTGTATCTCGTTACCTATCTGCCGCAATGGCTCGGAGGTATCGGCCTGGGCGCCGTGCTGCTTTCGGCCCTGGGCTCAATCGCAGGCCTGGCGCTGGGCGTAGGTACGATGATTTCGCGTGATATCGTCAGCAAAATCTGGCTTAAGGCTACGGCTGCAGGCCAACTGTGGGCAAGCCGCCTGAGCGTGCTGGCCGTTTCTGTCACTGCGATGGTGTTTGTCTTTATGCACCTTGATTCGTCGGTGCTGGAGTGGAATTATCTCTCCATGGCGCTGCGGGGCAGCGGTATCTTTCTGCCGCTGACGTTCTGCATTTTCTTCCCGGGCAGGGTGCGCGCTTCAATGGGCGTGGCTGCTATGGGTGCAGGCATTTTTGCGGCGCTTTTCTGGAAGCATATCAGCCCGTGGGAAATCAACAGTCTGTTGCCGGCGCTCGTGTATAATCTGTTCTTTTTACTTATCGGTCTGGCGTGGGGAAAAAAAGGGGAATAGAAGCGAAAAAGCTGCTTTTACAGCAAGCGGTTTGCTTGCAAAAAGCAGCGTAATATGCTATATTATAGACAAAGGACAACCGCCCACGTCGGTGGGTTGCCAAAGCTTTTATTGCGGAAGAACCGCCCTGTCACTAGGCAAAGATTAAGGGCGGTTTTCCTATGTCTGGGTTATTTACTGAACTGAAAAATAAATGTCAGCAACGCCAGAATGAATACGCCAAAGGCCATCAGGTCCTTAAAGTCGTAGTTCTTCATAGGCATCACATCCATTCTGTTGGAGAATGATGGCAATGCCACCCGTAAGCACGATTGTCCAAAGTCTGAATATATTGTAACATAGATAAAGAGAACATACAACGAACGAATTGTGAATTCACGGTTGTATGTTTTTTCAGTTTTAGGCAGGAATTTTATCTGTAATGCTAGAATAGTTTTACATACATTTGCCGCAGATTTGCGCGGCAGCGGTCTTTTAATTTAAGGAGCAAGAGATGACAAAACGCTTTACTCATTTACATGTACATACGGAATACAGCTTGCTGGACGGCGCTTCGAAAATCCACGAGCTGGTGGCCTACGCTAAGGAGCTGGGCATGGACAGTCTGGCGATTACCGACCACGGCGCAATGTACGGCGCAGTGGAATTTTATCAGGAGTGTACCAAGGCAGGCATCAAGCCGATTATCGGCTGCGAGGTTTACCTGTCCAAGGGCTCGCATCTGGAAAAAAATAACCGCGGCATGTACCATTTGATTCTGCTGGCGGAGAACGATACAGGCTACCATAACCTGATGAAAATCGTTAGCATTGGTCAGCTGGAGGGCTTTTATTATAAACCGCGCGTAGACAAGGACGTGCTGCGAACGTATCACGAGGGCGTTATCTGTCTCAGTGCCTGCGTTGCCGGCGAGGTGCCGCAGATGATTTTGCAGGACAACCTGGAGGGAGCACGTCGCTGCATTCAGGAATATATCGATATTTTTGGCAAGGAAAATTACTTTTTGGAAATTCAGGACCATGATCTTGATGAGGAGCACAAGGTCAGCGCGGAGCTGAAGCAGCTGGCGCAGGAGTTCGGTCTTGGCCTGGTAGCGACAAATGATTTGCATTATGTGCAGCAAAAGGATGCCGCAGCGCAGGATATTCTGCTGTGCATTCAGACGACCAGCACGGTTGATGAGCCGGACCGTATGCGCTTTAACAACGACAGCTATTATCTGAAAAGCTATGATGAGATGGAGGCGCTGTTCGGCGATTGTCCGGAGGCTTTGAGCAATACCAATAAAATTGCTGACCGCTGCAACGTGAAGATGGAGTTCGGCCATCTGCTGCTGCCGGAGTTCCCGGTGCCGGAGGGCTTTGATGCCGTGAGCTATCTGCGTCACCTGTGCGAGGAGGCCTTGCCTAAGCGCTACGAGGTTGTGGATGAGAAGGTCCGCAAGCGTCTGGATTTTGAGCTGGACATCATCAACACTATGGGCTATGCTTGCTATTTCCTCATTGTCTGGGATTTTATCAATTATTGCCGTAGCCATGATATTCCGGTCGGTCCGGGACGCGGCAGTGCCGCAGGCAGTATCGTGGCCTATCTGCTGCGCATAACGAATATCGAGCCCTTGCGTTACCATCTGCTGTTCGAACGCTTTTTAAATCCTGAACGCGTCAGCATGCCTGATATTGATACCGACTTCTGCTATGTGAAGCGTAATCAGGTGCTGGATTATGTAGTGCGCCGTTACGGACAGGAGCGTGTGGCGCAGATTATTACCTTCGGCACACTGCAGGCGCGCGCGGCAGTGCGCGACGTCGGCAAGGCGTTGGGCATGAGCTACGGCGAGGTAGACGAAATCGCCAAGCTGATTCCGCGTGAGCTGGGCATTACGTTGGAGAAGGCGCTGAACGGCAGCAAGGACTTCCGTCAGGCATATGACTCGCGCCCGGAGGTCAAAAAGCTGATTGACCTTGCGCAAAGCGTGGAGGGCCTGCCGCGTAACGCAGGCACGCATGCCGCCGGTGTTATTATCGCGCCGCATAATATGAAAAATTACGTACCGCTGCAGCAGGGCAGTGAGGGTGGCGTCATCACCCAGTACGATAAAAATAAGGTAGAAGAGCTTGGTCTGCTGAAGATGGACTTTTTAGGCCTGCGCACGCTGACAGTTATTGGTGACTGCATTCGCTTTATCCGCGAAACTACGGGTGAAGAGGTTGATATTGATAATATACCGTTGGCAGATGAGGCGACCTGCGCAATGCTGCGCCGAGGTGAAACGGCCTGCGTTTTCCAGCTGGAGTCGGCTGGCATCACCAAGCTGGTTATGGATTTGGCTCCCGAAAGCTTTGAGGACCTGATTCCGTTGGTGGCTCTGTACCGTCCGGGTCCTTTGGGCACCGGTATGGCAGAGGACTTTATCGCCGGCCGTCACGGACAGCGCACGGCGAAGGTATTACATCCGCTGATGGAGCCTATTTTGAAGGATACCTACGGCGTTATTCTGTATCAGGAGCAGGTTATGCAGATAACCTCCGCACTGGCAGGCTTTACGCTCGGTCAGGCAGATATTCTGCGCCGTGCGATGGGCAAGAAGAAGGCCAAGGAGCTGGATTCTATGCGCCAGTCATTTATTGACGGTGCCAAAAAGCTGCATGATATCCCCGAAGAGCTCAGCGACCAGATTTTCTCGCTCTTGCAGCACTTCGCCGGTTACGGCTTCAACAAATCACACTCCGTAGCCTATGCGCTGGTAGCCTATGAAACCGCTTATCTGAAGGCGCACTGGCGTCCGCAATTCTATGCGGCCTTCCTCAACAGCATTATCGGTGATGCGGATAAGGTGAGCTGGTATATCAACGTCTGTCGTAATGATAATGTCAAAATCCTGCCGCCGGATGTCAACGAAAGCGGTCACAACTTTACGGTACATAAAAATTCGTCTATCCGCTTCGGCCTGGCGGGCATCAAAAATACTGGTGATGCCGCAGTAGATGCCATTATCAGCGCCCGTAACGAGGGCGGTCCGTTCAAGAGTCTGACGGATTTCTGCTGCCGTGTGAATATGCGCGTGGTCAACAAGCGTGTTATCGAAAATATGATTAAATGCGGCGCAATGGATTCCTTCGGCGCCAGACGCTCGCAGATGCTGTCTATTATAGAGCAGGCGGTTGATTTGGGTGCCGCCTGCCAGAGGGACAAGGCTAACGGCCAGCTGGGGCTGTTCGGTGACGATAGCTTCGGCGTGACGGAAATCAAGCTGCCGCCGCTGCCGGAAATCCCCAAGCAGCTTATTCTGCAGAACGAAAAGGAAATTATCGGCTTTTACGTTACCGACCATCCGCTGAGCGATTACAAGCAGATGCTGCAGCGCTTCATGCCGCTGCACCAGTTCGGCGGTGAAACGCAGGTACAGGACGGACAGTTCGTGCGCGTGGCCGGTATTATTACGGACTGCACAATTAAAAATACCAAGCGCGGTGATACGATGGCCGTTCTGACGCTGGAGGATTTCAGCGGACGCTTCCCGGTTATCGTTTTCCCGCAGGCTTATCATACAAATGTCAAGGATATCTATGAGGACAGTATTGTGGCGATTGAAGGACGCTTCAGCGTGGATGAGCGTGAAAGCAAGATTATTGCCAACAGCGTGCGCGCTCTGCCGTCCAAGCCGCCTACGGAAATCCGCCTGCGCATCGAAGCTCATCTGGAAAATCCGCTGGTGCAGCGTGAGCTGATGCAGCTGTTTCAAAAATACAAGGGTGATGACTGCGTATACCTGCAGCTGATGGGCTCGCGTAAGCTTATCAAGACAACGCCTAACTTCTGGGTGAACAGCGAAGCACCGGGCTTTGCCGAGGATGTGGTCAAAATACTTGGTGAAAACTGTGTGGTAAAGAAAGATTGATGTAATTATTTGAGCTGTTTTTCATAAACTTTCATGATATACTTGCAAGTTTAAGTACAAAAATGCTAAAATAAAGAGAAGAATGTAAAAAAGCCGGAGCAGCAGCTCCTGTAATAAGCTTAAGGAGGCAGCAAATGAATATTCTCGTTTGTTTAAAACAAGTGCCGGATACGGCAAAAGTAAAATTTAACCGCGAAACCAATACCTTAGACCGTACGGGTGTAGAAAATATTATGAACCCCTATGACCGTCAGGCATTGGAGGTAGCACTGTGCCTGAAGGATAAGGAAGGCGCTAAGGTAACTGTACTGACCATGGGCCTGCCCCAGGCAACCGATATTCTGAAGGAAGCAATCGCTATGGGCGCTGATGACGGCGTTCTGCTGAGCGACCGTGTTCTGGGCGGCAGCGATACTCTGGCAACCAGCCTGGCTCTGGCTGCTGCTGTAAAACATCTGGGCGAGTTCGACCTCGTGCTCTGCGGTAAGCAGGCAGTAGACGGCGACACCGCACAGGTTGGCCCGGAAATGGCAGAGCATCTGGGAATTCCTCAGATTACCGGCGCTCTGAGCCTGAGCTATGAAGACGGTAAATTTGTTGTTGTCCGCGAAAACGAAAACTATCAGCTGACTCTGGCTTGCGCCGCACCGCTGCTGGTTACCGTAACCAAATCCGAAAAAGAGCCGCGTTTTGCCAGCATTAAAGGCAAAATGAAAGCACGTAAGGCTCAGATTCCTACTCTTACCGTTGCTGACCTGGATATTGATCCTGCAACCGTAGGCCTGAAGGGCTCTCCGACTAAGGTTAAAAAAGCCTTCACCCCGACCCCGCCTGAAATCAATGGCGAAATCATTACCGAAGCAGATGCTGATGCAGCAGTAGATATGCTGTTTGAAAAGCTGGTTAAGGCAGAGGTTATTACCCGCTAAGGTGAACCATGCTGATAAAAGTAAACAGGCAGCTTTGCTGTGGCTGTGAGGAATGTGTGGCGGTATGCCCGATGGGCGCAGCAACGCTGCGTGAGGGCAAGGCGCAGATTGATATGCAGCAGTGTGTCTGCTGCGGTGCCTGCATCCGCGAATGTCCCATGGAGGCTATAGCTATTGCCGAAACTGACGATACTGAAGATAACGAATAGGAGTGTGTAAATATGTGGGTTATTGCTGAACAGGAAAATGGTCAGCTGATGAATGTTACCTTTGAGCTGTTGGGCGCTGCCAAAGAGCTGTGTGCCAAGCTGGAGGAAAAATGCTGTGCGGTACTGGTGACCGCTGCTGCAGGCGAGCTGCCGCAGCAGCTGATTGCTGCCGGCGCTGATGTTGTTTATGTTGTTGAGGATGCTAAATACGCAGATTATGATACCGAGTTATATACCGATGCTATCTGCCAGCTGTCCAAAAAATATGATCCGGCTTCCATTATGTTCGGTGCTACCGATGACGGGCGTGACCTGGCTCCGCGTGTTGCAGCACGTCTGCATACCGGCCTGTGCGCTGACTGCACCGCTCTGGATGTAACCGATGACAAGCTCGTTGCCTGGACTCGTCCCGCACTGGGCGGCAATATCTGCGCTACCATCATCTGCGACGTTAACCGTCCGCAAATGGGTACCGTTCGTCCTAAAGTATTCAAACCGGCAGAAATGGACAACAACCGCACCGGTGAGGTTATTGCCTTCACTCCGGAAGCAGGCGCTGTAAGCCGTGTTGAACTGGTTAAAAAAGAAGCTCTGAGCAGCGAAAACGCTGTTAAGATTGATGAAGCTGATATGATCGCAGCAGGCGGCCGCGGCTTCGGCAGCAAGGAAAATTTCGACGTGCTGGAACAGCTGGCTGCTCTCTTTGAAAATTCCGCAGTAGCAGGCACCCGTGCCGCTATTGATGAGGGCTGGCTGACTCACTCCCAACAGGTTGGCCAATCCGGTAAATCCGTTACTCCGCATATCTACTTTGCCTGCGGCATCAGCGGTGCTATCCAGCATCTGTCCGGCATGAAGGACAGCGATATCATCATCGCTATCAACAAGGATGCAGAGGCACCGATTTTCACCGTTGCTAATTATGGCATCGTAGGTGATGTAAACGTAATCCTGCCGAAGCTGATTGAAAAAATCAAAGCTTACAAGGCATAATACAATTACCTGATTTACAGGAGGCATTCTAGTATGTGGAAAACAATTTATATTGCCCACACTGAGGAACAAGCCCAAAAAATAAAGCAAATGCTGACGGAAAACGGCTTTTTGGTACAGCTGAAAAGTGCCGGAGGCAAGCATAATAAGGCTTATGAAATCTGCCTGCCGGTTTCGGAGGCAGAGGATGCCTATGAGGTTTTGTGTGAGAATAAGTTTCAGTACTGAGGAGGCGCAGTCCTGATGAAGAAAACGAAGATTATCTGTACAGTAGGTCCCAGCACGGACAATGTAGAGCTGTTGCGTAAGATGATGCTTGCAGGCATGGATTTGGCACGCTTCAACTTTTCGCACGGCAATCATGAGGATCATAGCAAAAGGCTGCAGCTGGTGCGCCGGGCAGCAGAAGAGGCCGGTAAGGTAATTGCTACGATTGCAGATACCAAAGGCCCGGAAATGCGCCTGGGCATGTTTGCCGAAAGCAAAATCGAGCTGAACGAGGGCGATGATTTCTGCCTGACTACCGAGGATTATCTGGGCGACCGCCATATGGCACACGTCAATTATGCCGGTCTGCCGCAGGAGGTAGAAATAGGCAGCAATATTCTGCTGGCCGACGGACTGCTTTCCTTAAAGGTTGTGCGCATTGACGGCTGCAAGATTTATACCAAGGTGGTCAACGGCGGTGAGCTGAGCTCGCGCAAACGTGTGGCCTGCCCCGGTATCGAGCTGAAGCTGCCGTTTTTGTCGGAGCAGGACAAGGCAGATATTCTTTTTGCTGTCGAGCATGATATGGATTACATTGCGGCATCCTTCGTGCAGAAGGCCGATGATGTTATCGCTATCCGTAAAGTGCTTGAGGAAGCAGGCTCTTCCATCGGGATTATTTCCAAAATCGAGAATGAGGCCGGTGTGCAGCATATCGATGAAATTATCGGCGTATCCGACGGCATTATGGTTGCCAGAGGCGACCTGGGCGTAGAGATACCGACCGAGGATGTACCTTTGGTACAGAAGGATATTATCGCGCGCTGCAACAAGGCGGGCAAGCCTGTTATTACGGCTACGCAGATGTTGGAAAGCATGATTAACAGCTATCGTGCAACCCGTGCCGAGGCCAGCGACGTTGCCAACTCTATTTTTGACGGCAGCGACGTTATTATGCTGAGCGGCGAAACTGCCAGCGGCAAATATCCGCTGGAGGCTGTGCAGACGATGGCTAAGATTGCCGTTCGCACGGAAAATGCGCTTGATTATGTTCATATCTTTCAGAAAAAGGGCATCAGCGAGCGCATCCATTCTACCGATGCCATCAGCCATGCTACAGTGCAGATTTCTCAGGAAATAAAGGCAGATACTATTCTTACGATTACCGAATCAGGCTTTACGGCGCGTATGATTGCCAAATATAAGCCTCAATGTACTGTTGTTGCTGTATCACGCTTGCCTGAGCGCGTGCGTGCGATGCAGCTTTATTGGGGTGTGCTGCCGCTTTTGGGGCCATATTCCACAAATACTGATGAAATGATAGAGCTGTCTTTGCAGTGTGCTTTGCATCACTCCGTGATTAAGGACGGCGCATCTGTTGTTATAACTGCCGGCGTGCCTATCGGTACTCCGGGCAGTACAAATCTGATTAAGGTGGTTACAGTGGGTACCAAACTTATCAGCGGTACCGGTATCGGCAGCAAGACTGTCACCGGCCGTATCTGCGTAGGCAGAACTGCGGCAGATTTCAAGGACAAGCTCCAAAAGGGCGATATACTTGTAGTTGATGTGCTGAACGATGAGTTTGTACCGCAGGCTGCTGCCAAGGCAGCAGCGATTATCGCCGAAGAGGGCGGCCTGACATCCTCCACCGCTATTGTTGCCGTAACCTGCGGTCTGCCTGTTATCGTAGGCGTGGAGAAAGCAACCTCCAAGCTGGCCGACGGCCTGCTGGTAACGGTGGATCCTGTTTCCGGTGACGTCTACGAAGGCGATATTAACCTGTAGGAATATGGTAACAGAACTTATTTTAGAAACATGTATTGCTCTGCGTGACGGCAGAGAACAAAACGCCTGCACAGCTTTTTCGGGTATTATTGCTGAAGCAGCAGATAATGAAGCATTACAAGCAATCAGCTGCTGTCTGCTGGTGGCCTTACGCCACCGGCAACGGCAGCTTTTTGCGGCTTGGATGCAGGAAAGCAGGCCGCGTTTGGAGCAGCTGTTGGTCAATCCGCAGCTGGCACATCAGGGCGGCAGCGTTCTGCTGCGGCTGACGTTTGCCGTGTGCGACAGGCGCCTGGATGAAGTGCGTCCTATGCTTGCACTGCTGGTGCGGTGCTGGCTGCGGACGTACGCCGGCGATACTGCAGTGCTGCAGGAATTTATGGGCGAATGGCTCAGTCTGGCGGCGCGTATGGCACGCAGGCGGTGGCGCGAGGAGACGGCGTTTCTGCTGCGTGAGGCCGGGCGCTGGCTTTTAAAGCAGCAGGACCTGCAACGGTGGGCGTGGAGCCTGCAGCAGCTGCAGCTGCATTTCGTCGTGTACGCACGCTGGGATGGCTTTGACAAGGCCTGCAGAATTTACAGGGAGCTGACGCTTCTGTACCGCCTGCTGCTGCGGCGTGTGCCGAAGGCACAACCTGCGCGGCAGACAGCGCTTCTGCAGCTGCTTTTGCGTCACCTGCGTGATGTAACCGCTAACGTATCGCGTTCGGCGATGCTGGATGATGCGGATATCTTTCGCCAATGGTACAGCTTTTTCTGGCAGCTGACTGCCGACGACAAGAGCGCCAGAGAGGAGCTGCTGCGGCTGCTGCAGCTTGCTATCACCTATTGGCAGCAGACCATGCCCAAAACCAGCCGCAAGCAGGCAGTACTCCTTAAGGATTTGCTGCAGCCGAACCTGATTGACAGGCAATACGCATTGTTATTACAAAAAATTATATAAATCCTGAAGACAGGAGGTAGAAAATATGTCAAAGATTGTCGTAGTAGGTAGCTGTAATATTGATATTACTGTTGAATGTGACCGCTGGGTGCATCCCGGAGAAACTATTTTCGGCAACCGCCTGACCGTTTCTCCCGGCGGCAAGGGTGCCAACCAGGCTGTTGCTGCAGCCCGCCTGGGAGCAGATGTTATGATGGTCGGCTGCATCGGTGATGATGTGTACGGCCAGCTGGTATTGAAGGCTTTAAAGGAAAATAACGTTGATTCCACCTATGTGAAGGTGCTGCCGGGTGAAAACAGCGGTACCGCACACATTACCGTAGCGGAGGACGATAACACGATTATCGTTATCAAGGCTGCCAATGACCTGGTATCCCCGTCGCTGATTGATGAAGCGTGGGAGGATATCAGCAAGGCAGACATGGTGCTCTTGCAGCACGAAATTCCTGCCGCTACTAACGCTTATGTTATCGAAAAATGCGCAGCGCACGGTGTACCTGTGCTGCTGAACCCCGCACCTGTTGCTCCGGTGCCGCAGGCTCTGCTGGATAAGATCACTTATCTGACTCCCAACGAGCACGAGGCAGCAACATTGTTTGCCGGTAAGGGCAAGGCGGATATCCTTGATCAGAACCAGGGCAAGGTGATTATGACGCTGGGCAGCAAGGGTGTTGCCTATGCAGAAAAGGGACAGGTTATTACTGTTCCCGGCTTTAAGGTAAAGCCGGTTGACACTACGGGTGCAGGCGACACCTTTAACGGTGCCTTTGCTGTTGCCCGTGCAAATGGCAAATCCATGCAGGAAAGCATCAGCTTTGCCAATGCTGCCGCAGCTCTTTCGGTGCAAAAGCTGGGAGCACAGGGCGGTATGCCTTATTTACATGAAGTAGAGGAGATGCTTAAGTAATGCAAAAGGGTGGAATGTTGAACAGCTCTATTGCGAAGGTGCTGGCTGATTTGGGCCACACCGACACTATCGTTATCGGTGACTGCGGTCTGCCTGTGCCTGCAGGCGTGCAGAAAATCGACCTGGCTCTGAAGCCGGGAACTCCTTCCTTCCTGGAGGTTGTTGAGGAAGTAGCCAAGAATATGGTTATCGAAAAGGTAGAAATTGCAGCGGAAATGGAAGGCAGAAATCCTGCTGTCTACGGCGCTATGAAGCAGCTTTTCACTGAAGAGCAGTGGATTATCGATGCAGACCACGAAGCCTTCAAGGAGGCAACCAAGCATGCAAAATGCATTATCCGCACCGGCGAAATTACTCCTTTTGCCAATGTGATTCTGCACAGCAATGTTTTCTTTTAAAAATTAGCGTAAGGTAGGAATAAGGAAAAGTATGGAGATTGAATTAAGAAATATCCATAAGGCCTTTGGTTCTAATGAGGTGCTCAAGGGTGTTGACCTGAAGCTTAAAAGCGGTGAGGTACACGCTCTGATGGGTGAAAACGGTGCCGGCAAATCAACACTGATGAATATCCTGACGGGTATTCACAAGCAGGATAAGGGACAGATTTTTGTCGACGGCAAGGAAATCAGCTTCAAAAATCCTCTGGAGGCAGAAGCTTACGGCATCGCCTTCATCCATCAGGAGCTGAATATCTGGCCGAACCTGAGCATTCTGGAAAACCTGTTTTTGATGCACAGCGTAACCAACGGCATGGGTATCCTGGATTTTAAGGCTATGCGTGCTATGGCAGAGCAGAAATGCCGTGAAATTGAAATTGAGCTGCCACTGGATATGGAAGCCGGCGAATGCTCGGTAGGACAGCAGCAGATGACGGAAATCGTCCGTAACCTTCTGCTGGATGCCAAGGTTGTTATTATGGACGAGCCTACGGCGGCGCTGACCGAAAGAGAAACAGAAAAGCTCTTTGAGGTTATGCGCTCCCTGAAAAAACGTGGTGTAGCAATGGTGTATATTTCGCACCGTATGGAAGAGGTTACGCAGAACTGCGACACGATTACCGTTATGCGTGACGGCGTATCCGTTGCAACCAAGCCTGTTAAGGAATACAGCATGGAGCAGATTGTCCGCGATATGGTAGGACGCTCCATTACGGAATTTTATCCCGACCGCCGCAATAAGCCGGGCGAGGTGCTGCTGGAGGTTAAGCACTTTGAACAGCCGGGAGTTTTCCATGATATTAACTTTAACTTGCGCAAGGGCGAGATTTTGGGCTTTGCCGGCCTTATGGGCAGCGGCCGTACCGAAATCATGCGCGCCGTTTTCGGCGTTGATCCTCATGCAGGCGGCGAGCTGGTTTTCAAGGGCGAGCCTTTGAAGATTACCAAGCCTGAGGATGCTATTAAGGCAGGATTGGGCTTCGTAACCGAAAACCGCAAAACAGAGGGCCTGATTCTGGACTTCTCCATTTTGCGTAACATTGCTCTGCCGAGTGTTGACAGCTTTGCCCAAAGCGGTGTCATCAATTTTAATATTCTTAATGATTTTGCCGATAAAATGGCAAAAAAGCTGGGCGTAAAGACCAGCAGCCTGGACCTTGAGGCCGGTGCGTTGTCCGGAGGTAACCAGCAGAAGGTGGTTATTGCCAAATGGGTTGGCAGACACCCGGAGGTCATTATTATGGATGAGCCTACCCGTGGTATCGACGTAGGTGCAAAACGCGATATATATGAGCTGATGAACGAGCTTACTGCAAGTGGCGTTTCGATTATTATGGTTTCTTCGGAGCTGCCGGAGGTATTGGGCATGAGCGACCGAATCGTCGTTGTCCACGAAGGCCGCATTGCCGGCGAGCTGCTGCACGATGAAGCAGACCAGGAAAAAATCATGACACTTGCAACGGGAGGGCAATAAAAATAATGGATGTAAAAGCAATCTTAAAAAAATCCGGTTCCATAATCGGACTTATTGTGTTGTTTGTGGTCATTTCCTGCCTTAACAGCAGCTTTATCGATCCCAGCAACCTGAAAAACCTGCTGCGTCAGGTTTCTATCAATGCCTTAATTTCCTTTGGCATGACCTTTGTTATCTTAACCGGCGGTATTGATTTGTCCGTCGGCAGTATTCTGGCGCTTTCCAGTGCACTCATGGGCAGCTTTATCAAGGGCGGTATGGATCCTGTATTCGGTATCGTGCTGGCCTGCCTCATCGGTGCTGCACTGGGCAGTGTCAACGGCCTGGTAATTACCTACGGCAAGGTGGCGCCCTTTATCGCAACCTTGGCGACGATGACTATTTTCCGTGGTCTGACTTTGGTATATACCAACGGCAACCCTATCAGCAGTCTGTCCGAGGATGACCGATTCCTGGAATTTGGCCAGGGCTATGTTGCCGGTCTGCCGGTTCCTGCTATTATGATGCTGATTATGTTTTTCATTTTGTGGTTCATCCTGCACAAAACTCCGCTGGGACGCAAAACCTATGCTGTCGGCGGTAATGAGAAGGTTTCCTTCATTGCAGGTATCAAAATCAACCGCATTAAAATATTTGCTTATACCGTAACAGGTTTCCTTTGCGGTATGGCAGGCGCTATTCTTACCAGCCGTCTGAACAGTGCTCAGCCTACTGCCGGTACCGGCTATGAGCTGGATGCTATCGCAGCTGTAGTATTGGGTGGCACCAGTCTTTCCGGCGGTAAGGGCCGCATCTTCGGTACCATTATCGGTGCGCTGATTATCGGCACTCTGAACAATGGTCTGAATATCTTAAACGTATCCAGCTTTTACCAACAAGTTGTCAAAGGTATAGTAATTTTGCTGGCTGTGCTGATGGACAGAAAGAAAAACTAAGCGTGATGCGGACGTAAAGCACCATCCAGTGCTTTTCAGCCGCAGCCTGCTTAATTCAAGTTTTTGTCTGCATAGTGATTTCTAATTCCGGGAGGTATTTTCTCACATGAAAAAAATTTTATTGGTATTAACCTGCATTGTAGCAATGGCTATGATGATTGTCGGCTGCGGCGGCAGCGACAAGAAGGATGCTGCAAAAGGCAACGACAAGAAAATCACCGTTGGCTTCTCCGTATCCACTCAAAACAATCCGTTCTTCGTTTCCCTGGCTAAAGGCGTAGAAGCTAAGGCTAAGGAGCTGGGCGTAACTGTAAAGGTTGTTGACGCTCAGAACGATCCTGCAAAGCAGGCTAATGATATTGCTGACCTGCTGCAGCAAAACATCAGCGTTCTGCTGGTTAACCCTGTTGACTCTGATGCAATTTCTACGTCCGTAAAGGCTGCCAACAAGGCTAACATCCCTGTTATCTGCCTCGACCGCAGTGCTAACCAGGGTGATGTAGCATGCCTGGTTGCTTCCGATAACGTAAAGGGCGGCGAAATGGCTGCTGATTACATTATCAAAAAGCTGGGCGAAAAGGTTAAGGTTGCTGAGCTGGAGGGTATCCCCGGTGCCAGCGCTTCCCGTGAACGCGGCGAAGGCTTCCACAAGCTGGCTGACAGCAAGCTGACCGTTGTTGCTAAACAGACTGCTGAATTTGACCGCAGCAAGGGCCTGACTGTAGCAGAAAACATGCTGCAGGCTAACCCGGACATCAAAGCTATTTTCGCTCAGAATGACGAAATGGCTTTGGGTGCAATCGAAGCTGCTAAGAGTGCTGGCAAGCAAATCTTCATCGTTGGCTTTGACGGCACTGCTGACGGCGTAAAGGCTGTAGAAAGCGGCGCTATGAGCGCTACTATCGCTCAACAGCCGGAAATCATGGGCCAGCAAGGTCTGGAAGTAGCTGTTAAAGCTGCTAAAGGCGAAAAAGTAGAAGCTAAGATTTCTGCTCCGCTGAAGCTCATCGAAAAGAAATAATAGCCGCTTAATTTATATCAACCTGACAACTTGAAGCAATAATGCCTCTGCGCGTTCGCGTGGGGGCATTTTGTTATGGTGAAAGCTGATACATTTTTGTGAGCGTTATTTACAAAATTATTTGCCGCACTTGACAAAAAGCGCTGCATTTTATATACTAACAGTTAAGCTAAGAAGAAGAGTAGTAGTCTGCAACCTCAGCGAGCCGTGACAGTGCAAGGCGGCAAAGGCGGATGAAGGCACTTTGGAGCTGTAAAAGTATATTGATTGAGGCGGGCTGCATTTTTTTCAGTCAAGCAGGGTGGAACCGCGGAGTCCGAGCTGTATGCACTCCGTCCCTGTAACATTTAAGTTACGGGGACGCGGGTGCTTTTTGTTTTTCGGACCAAGCTGCTGCCATTGCCGTCTTTGTAACAAATATAGGAGGTAAAACATGGATTTTCAGACAATTATTTTGAAGCTGCAAAAATTCTGGGCAGGCCAAAACTGCATTATGGCACAGCCCTATGACATCGAAAAAGGCGCAGGCACAATGAACCCGTCTACCTTTTTACGCGTACTCGGACCTGAGCCCTGGCGTGTGGCTTACGTAGAGCCTTCACGCCGCCCGGCTGACGGCCGTTACGGTGATAACCCAAACCGTCTGTTCCAGCATCATCAGTTCCAGGTTATCGTTAAGCCCTCTCCGGAAAACATTCAGGAGCTGTATCTGCAGAGCCTGGCTGAGCTCGGCATTCATCAGGAGGAGCATGATATCCGCTTTGTAGAGGATAACTGGGAATCTCCGACTCTGGGCGCTTGGGGCCTTGGCTGGGAGGTTTGGCTGGATGGTATGGAAATCACCCAGTTCACCTACTTCCAACAGGTAGGCAGCATTGACGTTAAGCCTGTTACTGTTGAAATCACGTACGGCCTGGAGCGTCTGGCTATGTACATTCAGGGCGTAGAAAACGTATTCGATATCCAATGGGTTGGCGACATTACCTACGGTGACGTTTTCCACACCAACGAGGTAGAGCAATCCTTCTACAACTTCCAGGTAGCAGACACCGCGCTGCTGTTTGACCTGTTCGACAAATATGAAGCAGAAGCTAAGCGCGTTATTGAGCTTGGTTATATCCGTCCTGCTTATGATTACGTTCTGAAATGCTCCCATGCATTCAACCTGCTGGATTCCCGCGGAGCAATCAGCGTAAGTGAACGTACTGCCTACATCGGCCGTGTACGTGCGATGGCCCGCCTGTGTGCAAAGGCTTATGTAGCACAACGTGAAGAAATGGGCTTCCCGCTGCTCAAGAAAGGGGAGAATAAATAATGGAAAAATTACTTTTTGAAATCGGTACAGAAGAGATTCCTGCGAAATTTATGCCTGCCATTCTGGCACAATTAAAGGATTTGACAGAAAAGAAAATGACTGAGCTGCGCATTCCCTTCGAAGCAGTTAAAACCTATGGCACTCCCCGTCGTATGACCTTCATTGCCAGCGGCGTTGCCGAGGCTCAGGAGGACAGCACTGTTGAGGCTAAAGGTCCTTCCGCAAAAATCGCTTTCGTAAGCGGCGCTCCCTCTAAAGCAGCTATCGGCTTTGCTCGCGGCCAAGGAGTTGACGTAAAAGAGCTCGTTGTTCGCGATGATTATGTATATGCTGTTAAGCATCTGGCAGGCCAACCGGTTAAGGATTTGCTGCCGGGCCTGCTGACTGATATCCTCACCAGCCTGAACTTCCCGAAAAACATGCGTTGGGCAGATCATGAATTCAAATTCGTCCGTCCGATTCGTTGGCTGGTTGCACTGTTCGGCGATGAAGTTATCCCTGTTGAAATTACCGGCGTAAAATCCGGCAAATTCAGCCGCGGTCACCGCTTCCTGCGTCCTTCCGCACTGGATAACGCTAAAGCTCATGAGTCCATCGGCGATGCTGCCAAGGCTCTGTTCGACACTGTAAAGAGTAAGGCTAAGAACGCTGTAGCTTCCGCTGCTATCGGCACCATCGGCGCTGTAGAAATCCCTGATGCTGATTCCTATGAAAAGGTTATGTATGACAACTATGTAATGGTTGACCAGGACGCTCGCCGTGAGCTGATTCGTCAACAGGTTACTGACCTGGCAATTGCCGAAGGCGGTCATGCAGAAATCAATGAAGACCTGCTGGAGGAAGTAAACTATCTGGTAGAATGGCCGACTGCTCTGTGCGGCAAATTCGAAGAAAAATTCCTTGCTCTGCCGAAGGAATGCATCATCACCCCGATGCGAGAGCATCAGCGTTACTTCCCGGTACTGGCAGAGGACGGCTCCCTGCTGAACAAGTTCATCACCGTCCGCAACGGCGGCAAGGAGCATTTGGAAATTGTTGCTCACGGTAACGAGCGCGTACTGCGTGCACGTCTGAGCGACGCTGAATTCTTCTTCAACGAAGACAGAAAACAAACTTTGGCTGACCGTCTGGAAAAACTCAAAACTGTTTCCTTCCAGGAAGGCCTGGGCAATATGAACGATAAGAGCAAACGTCTGGTACAGGCTGTTGATATGCTGGCTATGGCTATCAATGCCAAGGTTGATAAAGAAAAGCTGGAGCGCACCGCTCTGCTGTGCAAATGCGACCTGGTAACCGGCATGGTTATCGAATTCACCGAGCTGCAGGGCGTTATGGGCCGCGAATATGCTAAGCTCGACGGTGAAGCTCCTGAGGTTGCACTGGGTATTTACGAGCATTATCTGCCGCGCTTTGCCAGTGACGAGCTGCCGACTACCGATATCGGCCGTCTGACCGGTATTGCCGATAAACTGGACAACATCTGCGCTACCTTCAGCCGCGGTCTGGCTCCGACCGGCTCTCAGGATCCGTACGCACTGCGCCGTCAGGCTCTGGGCATCATCAACATTTTACTGGACGGCAACTACCATGTATCCCTGTACAAGGTTATCGCCGGCGCTCTGTACCTGCTGAACATCCCGGCAGAGGACACCAAAAAGCTCGTACCGCAGATTGCTGAGTTCATGAAACAGCGCCTGCGCAATATGCTGATGGATCAGGGCATCCGTTATGACGTAGTTGACGCAGTTCTGGCTGACCAGATGAACGACGATTTCACCGATCTTGTTGCCCGTGCTAAGGCTCTGAACAGCTTTGTTGCTTCCGCAGAGGCTCCGGCACTGATTCAGGCTGCAACCCGTGTTGCTAACCTGTGCAAGAAGATTGAAGAAGAATCTGCAATCAACCCGCAGCTCTTTGCAGTTGAAGCTGAAGGCGCTCTGCACAATGCTGCTATGGCAGCCAGCAAGGAAGTGCTGGTTGCAGCAACCAAGTATGACTATGCTGCAGTTATGGCTGAAGCAGTTAAGCTGGTTGACCCGATTAACAAATTCTTCGAAGACGTTATGGTTATGGACGAGGACGTTCGCGTGAAGAACAACCGTCTGGCACTCTTGGCAGCAGTTAAGGATATTACCCATGCTGTAGGTGACCTGAGCGTTATCGTACAATAATAAAAACTAAGGAGATTAGTCTAATGGAACAATTTAATGCAGAAGCAAAAGCACTTGTAGAAATGCAGAACGAATACGTTTTGCTCACCAGCAAAAACCCCAGCGAAATGTGCCACGATGATTTCATCCGCGCAGAAGAGCTGAACGTACAGATCAAGGACGCAACCAAGGTTATGGCTGCGTTGGCAATCGAATTTGCTGGCTACAAAAAAGACGAAAAAGGCCTGTGGGTAGAAAAATAATTCTCTCGCTGTGCTTTTTAACAGCCTTTGGGGCTTAAGACCATAAGCCTGGCGTGATTGTTTTTGTAATTTAACCGGTCTCTGATATGCTATTACATATAGCTGTCGGAGGCCGGTTTTATTTTTTAGCTTTTTGAGTAATAAAAAAGCATCGGAGCCCCTGACCATTATCGGTCGGGACTCCGATACTGAGAAAAGAAGTGTTTTATGAATGTAAGGCATCAGCTGTTACAGCTTTGCCGCCCACAATCCGTGCAGATTGCAATAAGCATAAGCGGCGAGCGGAGCTGCACCCTCGGCAAGAGCGAAAACAGCCTCCGGCTTGTCACCGGGCTTTAAGATATAACGCTGACCGCCATGAGTTGTCTGCAGATAAATCCATTGGATGTAGTGCTTTTCAATCATGGGATGCTCCACGCTGCCTACAGCTACACGCACAGTGCTGCCGTCAACGGTAATTACGGGCACATGCTTTTCCTGCGCTGCGTCTTCAGTGTTGGCAACAAGCTCCTGCATGGGCTTGCCGCAGCAGACAAGCTCACCGCCGCCGTCGTGAATCAGGCCGACAATATTACCGCAAATACTGCATTTTAAAAATTTTACTGTCATTGTGCATCGCTCCTTTCGCAAAATAAAACCTTTATAGACCCGGAAACTCAATGTCCCTAACTTAATTATAGCTTATGTTATATGAAAAGTATATAGCTTTACAGAAAATGTTGCACACTTCTCACAATTACAGGAAAGATGCAAAGTGATATTTTGGCGTTATGTAGGCTGCGGAATTGATGTAAAGCATTATCTTAGCGTGCTGCTGTTTCTTTGCAGGCTGTTTTTGTGATATAATTAGATATATATACAATAAAATCGAAAAAGTCAGGTGGAAATATATGAAGCAGATAATTCCTGTAAAACAGGGGGATAATATTACGTTAACTGTCAATGGTCTTGGCAGCAGCGGCGAGGGCGTTGGCAAGTATGAAGGATTTACAGTCTTTGTCAAAGGCGCGCTGCCGGAGGAAGAGGTGCGCGTAACTATTACGCTGGTGAAGAAAAGCTATGCAGTTGGTGCGCTGGAGGAGATTGTCAAAGCATCTGCCGAGCGTGTGGAGCCTGCGTGTCCGGTGTATAAGGAATGCGGCGGCTGTCAGCTGCAGCATTTGAGCTACAAGGGACAGCTGGAGTGCAAGCGTCAGCAGGTGCAGGATGCGCTCACCAGAATCGGACATCTTAATTTAGAGGCATTGCCGGTGTTGGGGGCGGCGGAGCCGTGGAGCTACCGCAACAAAATGCAGTTCCCCGCGGCAGCGGATGCTGAAGGTGTGCTGCAGATAGGCTGTTATGCGACGGCAACACACAGCGTCGTAGATACGGATGCCTGCATGATTTCCAAAGAGGCGAACAATGCAATTATGAAAACAGTGCGCACCTGGATGCAGCATTATAACATCAGCGCCTATGACGAAAAGACAGGCAAAGGACTTGTGCGCCATATTATGGGACGCGTGGGCGTACACAGCGGCGAAGTGATGGCGGTTATTATTACCTCTGGCTATGACATTCCGCACCGCGGCGTGCTTATTGAATGGCTGAAACGCCATGTTCCGGGACTTGTGAGCGTAGTGCAGAACATCAACAAAAAACAGACGAACGTGGTCATGGGCAGCAAGACGCGCGTGCTGTACGGACCGGAATCGATTAAGGACAGTCTGGGCAGCCTGAGCTTCCATATTTCCGCGCAGGCCTTCTTCCAGGTGAACAGCGAGCAGGCAGAAAAGCTGTATAACAAAGCGCTGGAGTTTGCGGCGCTGAGCGGCAAGGAAACCGTGGTGGACGTTTACTGCGGTACAGGTACGATTTCTCTGTATCTTGCACGTCACGCCAAACAGGTTTATGGTATCGAGATTGTAGCGCCTGCGATTGAAAACGCCAAGAAAAATGCAGAAGAAAATAAATGCGCTAATGCGGAATTTATCTGCGGTGATGCTGCTGTGGAGCTGCCGAAGCTGCTTGCAGGCGGCGTGCGTCCGGACGTTGTGGTAGTGGATCCTCCGCGTGCGGGCTGCGAGCAGAAGGTGCTGGCAGCGATTGCCGAGGTGCAGCCTGAGCGCGTTGTTTATGTGTCCTGCAATCCTGCGTCCTTGGCACGTGATTTGGCGTTTATGGAGCAGCATGGGTATAAGGCGATTGTAGCGCAGCCGGTGGATATGTTCCCGATGACGAGCCATGTTGAGTGCGTCACCCTGCTCACTAGGAGCTGAGCGACGCGGTGAGCAGCTGGTGCGCACCATGTGATAGCCGTCCAAGAATGCGAGCGAGAGCGAAGCATGATTGGAGACGGCGAACCGCTGAAACTGTGGTACTGTTAAACTGTGCTGATAAATTTGATTTGAGAGAAAGTGGTGGGGATATTGGTAAAAAACAAAGCCGAAATAACCATCCGTTCCAGCGCAGCGGAATATCTGACTTATGTTGCCTCTGTGGGGGACCAGCAGGACAGCATTGAGATGCGCTACGAAGATGAGAATATATGGCTGACACAGAAAATGATGGCAACTTTGTATGATGTAGGTGTAAACACCATAAATTATCATATTAAAAAGATATTCGAGGATAGTGAATTACAGGAGGGTTCAGTTATTCGAAAATATCGAATAACTGCTGCTGATGGAAAAAGCTATAGCACAAATCACTATTCTTTGGAGATGATTATTGCAGTAGGATTTAAAGTCAATTCTGAGCGTGCAGTGCAGTTCCGTAAATGGGTAAATAAGATTGCCAAGGACTACACCATTAAAGGCTGGGTAATGGATGATGAACGCCTGAAACAAGGCACTTATCTGACGGATAAATACTTTGATGAACAGCTTGAACGTATCAGAGAAATTCGCGCAAGCGAAAGGAAGTTTTATCAGAAAATCACAGATATTTATGCTACTGCGATAGATTATGACAAAACCTCTGCAACAACGAAACGGTTTTACGCAACTATTCAGAACAAAATGCACTATGCAATTCACGGTCACACTGCAGCTGAATTGATTGTAGAACGCGCCGACCATCAAAAGGAACATATGGGACTTACTACATGGGCAGATGCTCCAGACGGCAAGATTAAGAAAAGTGATGTGACGATTGCAAAAAATTATCTGAGCGAAAATGAATTGCAGCAATTAAACCGTATGGTTACCGCATACTTGGATTTCGCAGAGAACATGACATTAAGGCATATTCCTCTTACTATGGAGGATTGGGAGAAGAGACTTAACAGTTTCATTGAAATGTTTGAATATGGTGTTTTACAGGATGCAGGGAAGGTGTCAGCAGCAATTGCAAAGCTGCATGCCGAAACTGAATTTGAAAAATATCGTGTCATTCAAGACAGATTATTTATGTCTGATTTTGATAAGTACATGTTGGAACTGGAAGAGAAAGCAAAAAAATAATGGCTAGTCTCATTGCGAGATTATGAAATATGACGAAGTGCTGAAACAGTGATTTTGATCTATGCAAACAGTTTGAATAGGGCCGCTTTACTGTTACTAGCGCTTGTTCGAATTCTTGCAAAAGTTCTTCGTAACCCATGAAGTGCTTTGTGGTTTGTCTAAGACTTGTATCAGGGGATTAAACTTTGCGTTAGTCTAAACCTCAAAAAATACTTCCATAATCGTTAATGTGTTTCAGTAGTTGTTAGTTTACTATGAACCAAAGAGAATATGGTAAAGCATTTTTTGCTAAGTTTTTTTGTGCGAGCAAAAAAGCGACTGTTTCCCGCGCTTTGGTAAAGCGCGCCCCTTTCTTGTTACTTCTTTCGGGGACGAAAGAAGTAAACATAAAGATTAAAGGCAAACCTTAGCGGTTATGAAAGATAAAACTTCGGTAGAAGCAGAAGTACGTGAGCTTGCTTCCAAATTGACAGCATAACAGTAAAATAGCATAAAGCTGCAAAAGGCGTTCTACATGACTGCGGTAGAACGCTTTTTATATAAACGCTCTCCGCATTCTCCCTGATTTATGCTATAATAAACTACAAGTATGTTTGCAGGAGGTTGCCATGTTTGCTGTTAATGTTGCGATAAATTTACCGGTAAAAAATTTATTCCGTCAGTTTACCTACAGTGTGCCGGAAGCACTGCAGTTTATAGACAGCGGCTGGCGTGTAGTTATTCCCTTCAGCGGCCAGAAGGTGGAAGGCTTTGTGGTGGAGCGTGTGTCGCTGCCTAGTGATGAAGTGCTGAGAAGTAAGCTGAAGCCGGTGGAGGCAGCCTTGGGCGATACTCCTTGGTTTGATAAGGAAATGCTGGCTACTGCCAAATGGATGGCAGATTATTATATGTGTTCGCTGGCAGAGGCGATGCGCCTTTTTGTGCCGGGAAAATCGAGCATTAAGCGGCGTGCCGTGCGTGATGCGCAGGGACGTTTGCTTTATTATGTTTATAATGAGCGTTTGCAGGAAAAAACTGTGTTGGCTTACCGTATCAATGCTGCAGGAAGGCAGGCGTTGGCTGAAGGAACGCTTGCCAAACGTGCCAAGGGGCAGCATGCTGCCCTGGGCGTACTGGCACAGGCTGCAGGAGCACTGAGCGTGAGCGAGTTGGCGCAGCAGGGTGTGAGCTCCGCGGTAGCGCGCGCTTTAGCGCAGAACGGTTTGGCGGACGCAGTGCAGAAGCGTGTGCTGCGCAACAGCTATAACACAGAGCAGGAGCGTGGCGAAAGCCTGCAGCTGACGGCGGAGCAGCAGGATGCCGCAGTAAAGATTAATCAGGCGATAGATGCGCAGCGTGCGCAGTCCTTTTTGCTGCAGGGCATTACGGGCAGCGGCAAGACGGAGGTTTACCTGCGTGCGGCGGCTCATGCTGTGGATGCAGGCTGGCAGGTGCTGATGCTGGTGCCGGAAATTGCGCTGACAGCGCAGCTGGTGAAGCGCTTTCAGGCATGGTTCGGCAGCGAGATTGCCGTGGCGCACAGTAAGCTATCGCAGAACGAAAGAGGCGACGTGTGGTACCGCATGCGCACAGGCAAGGCAAGGGTGCTGATTGGCGTGCGCAGTGCTGTGTTCGCTCCGTTTGAAAAGCTTGGCTTGGTGATTGTCGACGAGGAGCATGAGGGAAGCTACAAGGAGGAGGACCACCGTCCGCATTATAATGCACGTGATGTTGCCCGCACCCGCTGCCGCCTGACCGGCGCAGCTTTGGTGCTTGGCAGTGCGACGCCGGATTTATGCACTTATTATAAGGCACTGCAGGGCGAATGTACACATTTGCATCTTACGTCACGTCCTAATGGTGCTGCTTTGCCAAAGGTTGAGATCGTGGATATGCGCAAGGAACTGGAGGCGCGCAATTTCAGCGTGCTGTCGCGCGCGCTGCAGCAGGCGTTAGTGATGACGGCGGCGGCGGGGGAGCAGGCGATTGTCCTCCTAAACCGCCGTGGCTATTCTACCTTTGTGATGTGCCGCGACTGCGGCCAGACGATTACCTGTCCGCATTGCGCCGTAGCAATGGTTTACCACAAGAAGAACGAGGATTTGCGTTGCCATTACTGCGGTAACACGATGCCGCTGCCGCAGGAGTGCCCCAACTGTCATAGCCGCCGCATCAAATATTTCGGCAGCGGTACGCAGAAGGCCGAGGAACAGCTGCAGCAGCTGCCGGAGGTGCGTGTGTTGCGCATGGACCAGGATTCGACTGTGGCGAAGTTTGCGCATGCCGATATCCTGCGGCGCTTTGCCGACGGTGCGGCCAATGTGCTGATTGGTACGCAGATGGTGGCGAAGGGACATGATATTCCCAATGTAACGCTGGTGGGAGTACTGGCGGCGGACAGTACGCTGCATCTGCCGGATTACCGAGCGTCGGAGCGCGCCTTTTCGTTGCTGACGCAGGCAGCGGGGCGTGCGGGACGCGGTGACAGGCCGGGACATGTAATCTTCCAGACCTATGATCCGGATAACCCGATTCTGCAGCTGGCGGTGACGCAGGATTACGACACCTTTGCCAAGCGTGAGCTGCAGGAGCGCAAGAACTATTTTTATCCGCCGTTCGCCCAGATGCTCAAGCTGCAGGTGGTGGATAAGGATGAGGGCGCTGGTCTGGTGTTGGCGCAGCAGGTTGTTTTTTATCTGCAGAGCCTGAAGCTGCAAGGTAAGCTGGAGGATTTGCTGATTGCAGGACCATTTCCCTCGCTGGTGGCGAAAGCCTATGATCTGTACCGCTTCAACGTGCTGCTGAAGGCGCAGGATTTGAAGGAAACAAAGGAAGCGCTGCTGAACAGTGAATTTAAGGAAAAAGCAAATTTATACTTTAATGTTGACCCTGTAAGTGTAATTTAAAGTGATAAATGATTGTATAAAAACGGAGTTTGTGTTACAATATAGAAGATTTGACACTGCTAATACCGGTAGAATGTTGCAAAAATCTGCCGGTGTCAGCAAATTGATTAATGGGAGTAATTGTTTATGAGCATGCAGATGGAATTTATCAAGGTGCTGCCGTCACCGCAGGCCTTAATGGAGGATTATCCGGTAAGTAAGGCTTCGAAGCTGCTGAAGCTGCAGCGTGACGAGGCTATAAAGAATATTTTTACAGGCAAGGATGACCGCTTTTTGTTGGTTATCGGTCCTTGCTCCAGCGATAATGAGGATGCTGTGCTGGACTATGTTTATCGTCTGGCCAAGCTGCAGGAAAAGGTACAGGATAAAATTTTTATCGTACCGCGTCTGTACACCAACAAGCCGCGTACTATCGGCGTAGGCTATAAGGGTATGCTGCACCAGCCTTCTCCCGAGGGTGAAGAGGATATGCTGGGTGGTATTATCGCTATCCGTAAAATGAACGTGCGCGTGGTAGAAGAAACCGGCCTGACCGGTGCAGAGGAAATTCTCTATCCCGAGGTTTTCCGCTATCTGTCCGATTTGCTGAGCTATGCCGCAGTTGGCGCGCGCTCCAGCGAGGACCAGCTCCACCGTATGATTGCCAGCGGCGTAGGCATTCCCGTTGGCATGAAGAATCCTACTAGCGGCGATTTGTCCGTTATGCTCAACAGTGTGGCGGCAGCGCAGCATGAGCAGGAATTTTTGTTCCGTGGCTGGGAGGTACGCACCAAGGGCAACCCGCTGGCGCATTCCATTTTGCGTGGTTATGTAGACCCCATCGGCAACAGTTTCCCCAACTACCATTATGAGGTGCTGAAAATCGTTATTGATATGTATGCAGAACGTCAGCTGCAGAATCCGGCAATTATTGTGGATACCAACCACGCCAACTCCGGCAAAAAATATCTGGAGCAAATCCGCATTGCTAAGGATATCGTGCATTCCCGTAAGCTGAATGCCGATATCAACAGAATCGTCAAGGGTCTGATGATTGAAAGCTATATCGAGGACGGTGCTCAGGGCGTACATGACGGTGTCTACGGCAAATCTATTACCGACCCCTGCCTGGGCTGGGAAAAAACGGAAAGACTGTTGCTTGACCTGGCGGAAGAATTGTAAACTGATAGGTATGAGCTGCTGCGGCGAAGGCTGCGGCAGCTTTTTTGCATGCAAAAAGACCGCCTGCTTCAGCGGGCGGCCTTTAAAATATTTCAGCTATTAAAATGTTTCCAGCAGCTTGTAGCCACGTCCGATGAGGAAGGTGGCAGTTTCCGGCTCGTTGGTTTTGAAAACTACTACCGGCTTAACATTGTCGCGGTTAAAGGAAATGTAAAGGTAAGAAATGTCGATGTTGGCACCGTGGATAGCGGAAAGAATGCCGTCCAGGTAACCCGGAGTATCGTTCATCTCTACAGCAATAACCTTGTCCTGACGGCATTGGTAGCCTTCTGCCTTCAGTACTTCGATAGCAGTTTCTGCCTTGTCCACAATCAGGCGCACGATGCCGAATTCCGCACTGTCGTTGGCCAGCATGGTGTAAATATTGATGTTGGCTTTAGCAAGAATGGTGGTGATTTTGAACAAACCACCCTCGTTGTTTTCGGTGAATAAAGAAATCTGGTTCAGCATATGTAAAAATCCTCCCTAAATTATCATAAAGCGGGCTGTACTGTTGTCAGTTTTTGCTTGCTTAATAAAAGATTATAGCACAAACTTTGATGAGAAGAAAGAGGCTTTTGTAAAGTTATCTTTACCTGACGCAAGCTATTGTGAAGTGAAAGAGGACAAAAATAATATTTAGCTTTGATTTGAACGCAGAAAAACAGCTTTGGTTTGTGATAAATACAATGCTTGCTGAGTCTATTATTCTTTAATGTTTACGTGGTTATTGAGTTTAGGTTAAAACAAACAAAGATTACAAATTGCTTGATTTTTCTTGTAAAAGTGTTATAATATTGTTGATAACATATGAGCAAGTTTTGAAATGTTACTCATATAAATAAGCGGAGGTTGATAGTATGGGTATGAAGAAATTATTAGCAGTTTTATTCTCGGCTTTACTGCTTGTAGGCGTTGCAGGCTGCGGCGGCAACAATGCGCAACAGGGCGCGGTAACACAAAAGGTTATGAACGCCAAATCCAAGCAGGATTTTGAGCCTGTGACGGAAGTAAAGAAAGGACGCAAAAACGTCTATGCCGTACTTAAGGTTATGAAGGGTAACTATTGGGAAGAAGTTATCCGCGGCATTAAGGACGGCGCAGCTAAGGCTGACGTTAACGTTTATGTCGGCGGCGTTATGAAGGACGGCGATTGGGAGCTGCAACGCGATATGGTCAAGGAGCTTCCCGGCAAAAAAGCAGATGCAGTGATTCTTGCTCCGGCGGACAGCTCCAATATGACGGCAAGTGCGAAAACACTGCGCGAGCAGAAGTTGCCGGTATTTTTGGTTGATACTGCGCTCAGCAGCAATGATTATGATGCAGCCTTCCTTACCGATAACTTGGAAGCTGGTGCCGAGGTTTGCCAGCAAATGGTAGAGCAGATGAAGGCTAGCGGCGTGAAGGAATCCGAGGAGGCAACGGTTCTGGTACATGTCAGCACCTTGGCCAGCACTACGATTTCCGACCGTCTGAACAGCATTATGGCAAACTGGGGTAAATTTGCTTCTGCAAGCTGGAAAATCGAACATGATTATATTATCAACTATGGTGATGAAGCGGGCGCATTTAAGCTGGTTACCGAAAAAATCAAAAACACTCATAATGTTAAAGGCATTATTGCCTGCAACAACGGCTCCACCAATGCAACCGTGGAGGCTGTAATGGCTGCAGGCCGCAAGGATATTGTCGTTACCGGTTTTGACCTTGGTAAAAAGACTTTGCTTGGCCTGGAGGACAAGAACTATAGTATCGCCGTTGCCGTACAGAATCAGTACAAAATGGGCTACGAGGCTGTGATGGCTGCCGCTGCTGCAGCAAAAGATGGCAGCAAGCCTGCACAGAAGCTGGTAAATACCGGTATCCGTATGGCAGATAAAAACAATTATAAAAAATAAATAACAAAAAAGCTTAAGAGCCTTCTGCTTCTGACGCGAAATTCGCCTGATGCAGAAGGCTTTTTAGTCTTTACTTAAATATATGAGGAAGCTTGTGCAGAGAATTTGTTTTTTCCTGTAGTAATGTGTTATAATGAACTATTGGAATAGATATAAGGAGGAACAAAAATGGCTAAGTTAAAAATAGTGATTGCCGGCGCTCCGGTGCTGCGTGAGGTGGCTCAACCGGTAGAGCGTATAGATAAAAAATTGCAGCGTCTGCTGCGTGATATGGCAGAAACAATGTATTCGGCCGACGGCGTAGGCCTGGCAGCACCGCAGGTGGGTGTAAGCAAGCGCGTAGTAGTTATCGACGTAGGCGAAGGCCTGTACGAGCTGATTAACCCTGAGATTGTTAAACGCGAGGGCAAGGTGCTGGGCAGCGAAGGCTGTCTTTCCGTGCCTGATTACGAAGGCGAGGTAGAACGCTCCGAATATGTGGAATGCGAATTCACCGACAAAACCGGCCAACGCATGTTGCTTTCCGCAAGCGGTCTGCTGGCTATTTGCATTCAGCATGAGCTGGACCATCTGGACGGCATTCTGTTCATCGACAAGGCTAAAACCATTTCGCCTAAGCAGAAGGAAAATCCCGAGGATGCTTTAAGATAAATCCTGACCGGGATACGAAAAAAATAGAAAGATATACGGAGGAAAACAAATGCGTATAGTATTTATGGGAACGCCGGATTTCGCAGTAGGCAGCCTGCAGGCGCTGTGCGAAAGCGGTAAGCATGAAATTCTTGCGGTAGTAACTCAGCCGGATCGTCCTAAGGGACGCGGCAACAAGCTGCTGCAAACACCGGTTAAAGAATATGCGCTGGCGCAGGGACTGACTGTTTACCAGCCGCAAAAGGTAAAAACTCCTGAATTTGTTGAGCTGCTGCACGAGCTGCAGCCGGAGCTGATTGTCGTAGCTGCCTTCGGTCAGTTCTTGAGCAAGGAAATTCTGGAGCTGCCGAAATACGGCTGCATCAACGTACACGCTTCCCTGCTGCCGAAGTATCGCGGTGCGGCACCGATTCAGTACGCCATCATCAAGGGCGAAAAGGAATCAGGCGTAACGATTATGCAGATGGATATTGGCATGGATACCGGCGCTATGCTGGATAAGGTAGTGGTGCCTATTGCTGAAAACACCACGATGGGCGAGCTGCATGACGCTCTGCGTGAGCAGGGTGCAGCGCTGCTGCTCGAGGTTATTGACAAAATTGCTGCAGGTACCGCTGTGGCAGAACCGCAGGATAACGAACAGGCCACCTATGCGACACTTCTCGACCGCAGCATGGAGCATATCGACTGGAGCAAAACGGCACAGGAGGTACACAACCTTATCCGCGGCTTTAATCCTGCACCCAGCACCTTTACCAAGCTGCCGAACGGCAAGGGCCTGAAAATATGGGGCAGTAAAATGACTGACAAAAACAGCGCTGCTGCTGCCGGTACCGTTATCGAAACCGGCAAGCACAGCTTCTTTGTAGCTTGCGGTGAGGGAGTACTGGAAATCACCGAGGTACAGCCCGAATCCAAAAAACGTATGCCGGCGCAGGTTTTCCTGAACGGCCGCGGTGTACAGGAGGGCGATCTGCTTGCCTGAAGCAGGCTGTAAATTGAAGGAGTAATCTTTTAATGAACGAAGATAGTGTATTTAAGCCCAAAAAACGTATATTTATGGCCTTGACCTCCATTAGTGCCGTATTAGGTGCGCTGATGTTTTATGTGGTCTGGAAGGTAACCTTTCCGGGGCTTTATGAAATCAGCCGTTTCCTGCCGATAATTTTCGGCTTTTTCGGCGTACTGATCGTGCTGGCAATGCTCAGCGGCGTGCTGGGAATTGTCATGGCGCTATTGGGAATACCGGTGCTCAAAATTTTGTATTTTTGGGCGTGGAAGGCGATTAATATTCTCTTCCCCTTTGCGGTAGTATTGGGACGCTTATTTAACATTCCCCGTGACCGCATTGAGCAGTCCTTTATCGAGGTCAGCAACAATCTGGTGCTGCAGCATAAGGTGAAGGTGCCTGCTAACCGAATTATGATTTTAACACCGCATTGTATCCAGCTGGATACCTGCGTACATAAGATAACCCGTAATGTAGAGAACTGCCGTCAGTGCGGACGCTGCAGCGTAGGTGCTATGCTGGGGCTGGCGCACAAGTACGGTTGCCATTTTGCTGTGGCCACCGGTGGTACGCTGGCAAGGCAGATGGTTAAGCAGGCAAGGCCGAAGGCAATCGTGGCCGTGGCCTGTGAGCGTGACCTGACCAGCGGCATTCAGGATGTATTTCCGCTGCCGGTGCTGGGCGTTTTAAACGAGCGTCCCTTCGGTCCCTGCTTTAATACACGTGTAGATATCAATAAGCTGGAAGCAGCAATTTTAGCATTTATGGAAGATGATGAGGAAGAAACAAAGCATGCGGAAGGAACAAAAAGCAAATTATCCTGAGAGTGCCCGCGGAGCAGCGGCGCTTTTGGTGCGTATGGTGCTGGAGGACGGCGCTTATACGAATATCGCGCTGAACCAGTATCTGCGCGGCAGCAGACTGAGCGATCTTGACAGAAGGCTGGCAACGGAGCTGGTATACGGCACGGTAAAGGCCAGCGGTACGCTTGACTGGTATCTGGCGCAGTGTGTCAGCCGTCCGCTGGACAAGGTGGCCGGTGATATTCTGGCGATACTGCGCATCAGCACCTACCAGCTGCTGTATATGACGCGCATTCCTGCGTCGGCGGCAGTAAATGAGGCTGTGAAGCTGGCGCGCTCCGTGAGCCATGAGGGCAGCGCCAAGTTCGTCAACGGCGTTCTGCGCGGTCTGCTGCGTAAGCAGGAAGCAGGAGCATTCGTCCTGCCTGATACCGAAAAGCAGGATGCCGATTATCTGTCGCTGCAGTATTACCATCCGCGCTGGCTGGTGAAGCGCTGGCTGGGACCGTGGGGACGCGGCGGTACCGAACGCCTGCTGGCGTTTGATAATACGGCTGCGCCGGTGTGCCTGCGTGTTAATACGCTGGTGACTACGCGCGACAAGCTGTTGGCGGATCTGACGGAAATGGGTGCGCAGGTGCATGCTTCCGAATGGAGTCCCTACGGCATTGTGGCAGAGCATCTGCCGTCGCTGCATACGCTTCTGGCAGCACTGCCGCGGCATTTTTATATTCAGGATGAAAGCTCTATGCTGGTAGCGCCGGTGCTGGCGCCGCAGCCCGGAATGCGCGTGCTGGATATGTGCAGCGCTCCCGGCGGCAAGGCAACGCACGTGGCACAGCTTATGCAGGATAAGGGCGAGGTTATCGCCTGCGACATCCACGAGCATAAGCTGGAGCTGCTTGCCGAAAACGCTGCCCGTCTGGGCATGAAGAGCGTCAAAGCACTGCAGAACGATGCTCTGCAGCTGCGCAGCGAATGGCTGGGCGTGTTTGACAGAGTTTTGGTTGATGCACCCTGCTCCGGTCTGGGTGTGCTGCGTCGCCGTGCGGAAGCACGCTGGCGCAAGCAACGCAAGGATCTGAAGCTGTTCCCGCCGTTGCAGCTGGCAATTTTAAAGAATGCCGCACAGTATGTGAAGGACGGCGGCACGATGGTTTACAGCACCTGCACGATTGAGCAGAGCGAAAACCATTATCTGGTGGAAGAGTTTTTAACGCAGCATCCCGAATGGCAGCGCGTGGAATTCACACATCCGCTGACGGGTGAGCAGGTACAGGAGCTGCAGCTTCTGCCGCAGAATGACGGCATCGACGGCTTTTATATCTGTAAGCTGATGAAAAAGCAGTAATATAGAGGTAAGAGAATGCAAGATATTTTTGCTTTACCAATAGAAGAATTACAGGATTTGTTTGTGGCAGCAGGACTGAAAAAGTTCCGTGCCAAGCAGGTATTTCAATGGCTGTACCAAAAGTCGGTCTTTGATTTTACCGCTATGCACAACCTGAGCAAGGCCGATATTGCCGTGCTGCAGGAAAAATTCACCGTGTTGCCGCACAGTCTGGAAATTTTGCGTGAGCAGAATTCCTCCGACGGCATGACGAGTAAGCTGCTTTTGGGCTTGCCGGACGGCAATTCGGTAGAAACGGTTCTGATGCACCATGATTACGGCTACAGCGTGTGCGTTTCCAGCCAGGTCGGCTGCGATATGCACTGCGCTTTCTGTGCCAGCGGCCTGAAGGGTGCTGTACGCAACCTGACGGCGGCAGAAATCGTGGCGCAGGTTTACCTGTTCAACGAGCGTCTGCGTGAGCAGGGAGCAATGGTGAGCAGAGTGGTGGTCATGGGCAGCGGTGAACCGATGCTGAATTTTGACAGCGTTTTGCAGGCGCTGGATTTTCTGCATCGCGAGGACACCTGCAACATGAGCTACCGTAATATGACGATTTCCACCTGCGGCATCATTCCGGGTATTAAACGCCTGGAGGAGCAGGGCAAGCCGATAAATCTGGCAATTTCACTGCACGCAGTCAAAAACGAGCTGCGTACGGCGCTGATGCCTGTCAACAAGGGTTATCCCTTCGTGGATGTGCTGACAGCTGCCGAAAGCTACAGCAAAGCCAGCGGCAGGCAGATAACATATGAATATATTCTGTTGAAGGGAAAAAATGACAGTCCGCAGGACGCGGAGCTTTTGAGCAATTACCTGCGCTATAAGCAGGCATCCGTTAATCTGATACCGGCTAACCCGGTACCGGAGCAGGGCTTTGAGCGCCCGTCCAAAGCGGCAGTAGAACGCTTTTTGCGCATCCTGCAGAAAAACAGGATTAACGCTACCGTTCGTAAGGAGATGGGCAAGGATATTGATGCGGCCTGCGGTCAGCTGCGGGCTAAATTTGCCAAGGAACAGGAGCAAAAATAATGCAGGTAATCAGCAGAACCCATGTGGGCCTGGTCAGAGAGAATAATGAAGATGCGCTGCTGGTGCGTGAGCCCTCTCTTTTTGCCGTTGCCGACGGCATGGGAGGCTATGCGGCAGGAGAAATTGCCAGCAGGTCTACTATTAAAGCCTTTGAGGCTGCAACACATAGCCTGCGCCATGAGCAGAAGGAACAGAATATCCGTAAGGTTATGCTGGAGGCCTTTGACAAGGCTAATACGCACGTTTTTAAAATGGCGGTGAGCAATGAAAGCTATTCCGGCATGGGAACGACGATGACGGCGCTTTATCTGCCGGGGGATGGGCACGGCTACTGCTGCCATGTAGGCGACAGCAGATTGTATCTGTTCCGCAACGACAAGCTGGAGCAGCTGACGCATGACCATACACTGGTAGCGGATTTAAAGGAACAGGGAAAAATTACGGACGAGGAAGCCTTTGTACATCCGCAGCGTAATATTTTGCTGCAAGCCCTGGGTGTCGAGGAAACAGTTAATGCTGATTTCTTCAGCTTCCGTCTGCAGGAGGGTGACAGGCTGCTGCTGTGCAGCGATGGTCTGTCCGACATGCTGCGTGCAGCCGAAATCAGCCGGATTATCGGCTGTGCCGATCCGGAGCAGGCTGCTGACAAACTGCTGGAGCAGAGCCTGGACAACGGCGGACGCGATAATGTGTCTCTGATTCTGATTGATTTAACTACGCAGGGGGAGGAAAGCTGTAATGGATAAAAATGGCAAGACCATCTTGAACGGACGCTATGAGATTATTCGTCCGATTGGCTATGGCGGTATGGCCGAAGTCTTTTTGGCCCACGACCAGCTTTTGGACCGTAATGTAGCCGTGAAAATGCTGCGCGACCAGTTCCTGGGGGACAATGAGCTGCTGGAGCAGTTCCGCAGAGAAGCAAAATCCGCGGCGCGTCTGGTGCATCCGTATATTATCAATATCTATGATGTTGTATCGGAAGGCAGCAATCAGTATATAGTTATGGAATATGTTGACGGTGTTACTCTGAAGGAGTATATGCAGGAGCATAAGCTGAGCCTGAATACTGTGCTGGAAATCGCTGTGCGACTTGCCGATGCACTGCAGCATGCTCACAGCCATAACATTATTCACTGTGACATCAAGCCGCAGAATATTTTAATTGACAAAAATATGAATCCGAAAATCGCTGATTTCGGCATTGCCAAAATGGTCACGAACCAGACGATGGTTTATTCCAAATCGGTGATGGGTTCTGTGCATTATATTTCTCCGGAGCAGGCCTGCGGCGGTAAGATTACTGCCAGCAGCGATGTCTATTCTTTGGGTATAGTGCTCTTCGAAATGCTTACGGGTGAGGTTCCCTACGTCGGCACAACGGCGGTTTCGGTTGCTATGATGCATGTAGAAAAGCCTGTGCCGCAGCTGAAGGACTATATGGAAAATGTTCCCGAGGGCATGCAGGAGATTATGGACAAGGCGTTGGCAAAGCGTTGTGAGGACAGATATGCTAACGCCGGACAGATGCGACACGATTTGCTGAACCTGAAGATGAAGCTCTTCCCGTTCAGCAGCGAGGACTATCATCAGGAGCTTGGCGCGGTGAAGCCTAACGGCAATGTTATCGATAACCGTGATGACGGTGCTACGGTAATTATGAAGCCGGTGCGCAGTGAGCTGCCGCCGAAGCAGGTAACTCCGGCTGTAACAGAAGAGTCGGAAAAAATTCAGGAAAAGCAGGAAGCAATGCCTTCCGGAAAAACAGGGGATGAAAAACCAGTGGTTAAGAAAAAGCTGAATTATACCAAACTGATAGTAATGATTACTGCTGCTGTAGTAGCAATTTCGCTGGTAGCGCACTTTATCTTCAACCGCAATCTGGCGGAAATTGCAGTGCCTAATGTTACCAATATGACGGTAGTAGAAGCACAGAAGCTGCTGGAGGAAAAGCAGTTTAAGGTAGAGCTGGAGGAAAAATACGGCGATCCTGATAAGTTTAAGCCCGGTACTGTTATGGAGCAGTCCCCGAAGGCCGGCGAAAAACGTAAGCAGGGCAGCCTTATTATCCTGACCATCTGTAAGGGCGCGGAGCTGAAGGCTGTGCCTGATGTTACAGGCATGTCGCTGTCGAAGGCGGAGCAGCAGCTGGCGGATGCAGGCTTTAAGGTCGGTAAGGTGACGCGCAAGCATGTGGACGGCGGTAAAATCGGCGCTGTTCTCAGCCAGTCGCCGAAGGGCCTGGACAAGGCTCCCAAAGGAACTGCCATCGATTTGGTAATCAACGAAGGCGACAAGCCGGTTCCGAATATTATCGGCAAATCCATTGACGAAGCTAAGGGCATGCTGGAGCAGGCAGGTCTGAAGCTGGGTGAAATCAAAAAGGTTCAGGATGCCAGCGCCAAGAAGAATATAGTTCTGGCCTGCAACCCGGGTGTAGGCAGTAACCTTAACGACGGCGCGGCAGTAGCAATTACCGTAGCTGCCGGCGGCGATAAGAAGAGCGCCTACGTTGACTTTGTCGTACCGAGCGGTAAACCTGCCAACGTACGCATTGTGCTGACGGATGACAACGGCACGGCAACGCTGTACAGCGGTACACAAAACGGCAGCGTGCGTCTGCGTCAGAAGGTGGAATATGCAGGCAATGCCAAGGTACAGTTCATCTGTGACGGCAAGCTCATTTCCGAAAGGAACCTGTAAACATGGCAGAGCTGCAGGGCAGAGTCCTGAAAAATTATAACGGCTATTATTACCTGAAGGTTGAGGGCGAAAGCGAGCCCTATACCTGTAAGGTAAAGGGGAAAATGAAGAAAAACCGTTTTTCGCTGGCAACAGGCGATATCGCCGGCTTTGAGGTAAGCAGCAGCGAAAAACGCGAGGGGATGATTACCGGCGTGCTGCCGCGTAGAAACTTTCTGCCACGCCCTACGCTGGCTAACCTGGATTTGTTTGTGGCAGCCTTTGCCTGTGCTGCGCCGGATTTCAGCTTTCTGCTGGCAGATAAGCTGCTGGCGTTGGCAGAGCTGGCGAAAATTCCTGCAATTTTGGTGCTCAACAAGGAGGATAATGCTCCTGCGGGCCTGATTGAGCAGGTGAAGGCTGTTTATGAGCCTATCGGTTACGAGGTTTATACTCTGTCGGCACAGAACGGCACCGGCGTGGAGGCTCTGCGTGAGCGTCTGCGTGGTAAAATCTGCGCTTTTGGCGGACCTTCGGGCGTAGGCAAATCGTCTACCATCAACGCTATCGACAGCAGCGTTGACCTGCGCACGGGCGAGGTTAGCGAAAAAATCGGCCGTGGCAAGCATACTACACGCTATGCACAGCTGCTGCCGTTTGACGAAGGCTATATTGCGGACACTCCGGGCTTCGGCAATCTGCTGCTGGAGGGCCTGACAGCCGAAATGGTGCTGGCCTCCTTCCGTGAGTTTGCCGATTATGAGGCAGGCTGCAGGTTCTGTCCCTGCACGCATACGCATGAGCCTGTCTGCGGTGTAAAGGATGCTGTGGCTGCAGGAAAGATTTCTGCCAGCCGTTATGAATCATATTTGACAATGTTAGCAGAGGTAAAACTCCTGCAAGAGAAAGAGGGAAGAAAATGATGATTAAAGTTGCTCCATCAATTTTATCTGCCGATTTTGCATATCTGGCGGACGAAATCAAAAAAATTGAAGCTGCCGGTGCCGACTGGGTACACATCGATGTTATGGACGGCCAGTTTGTACCTAACCTGACCTTCGGTGCTCCTGTAGTGAAAAAAATCCGTAAGGTAACCGACCTGTTTTTCGACTGCCATCTGATGGTAGAAAATCCGGAAAAATACATTGCCGATTTCAAGGCTGCCGGTGCCGACCAGATTGTTGTGCATGTAGAAACCACCAAGCATCTGCACCGCTGCATCCAGCAGATTAAGGCTGAGGGCATGAAGGCCGGCGTTGCGCTGAATCCCGCTACCAGCCTGGGTACGGTAGAAGAAATTCTGCCTTACGTTGATATGGTACTGCTGATGACCGTTAACCCCGGCTTCGGCGGCCAGAGCTTTATTGAAGGCGTAGTTCCGAAGATTGAGCGCCTGCATGCGATGATTACCGAGCGCGGCCTGAATGTGGATATTCAGGTTGACGGCGGCGTTAATGCCGAAACCTCAAAGCTGGTGAAGGCTGCCGGTGCCAACGTATTGGTAGCAGGCTCCTATGTTTACGGTGCTGAAGATACCGCTGCCGCTATTGCCAGCCTGAAATAGTATTCAGTGATTAGTGAACAGTAAATAGTGTTCGGAAAATAAGAAAAACCGTCCTTTCCTGTTATCTGCAAAATTGCAGACTGGGAAGGACGGTTTTGTTTTGCTTTGGGTGTTATTTTTTTTCGCTATCGTTGGCTTTTTGCCAGATATACCATACTGCGAGTGAGCGCCAGGGGCGCCAGGTTTCCGTAAGCGTATTGATTTTGCCGCGTTTGGGAATTTCGCTCAGATTAAGCATTTTTTGCAGCTCTTTCTTGAAGATAAAGTCGGAACTGGGTACAACGTCCGTGCGGCACAGAGCCAGCAGCAGAAACATTTCGATAGTCCATTGGCCGAGGCCGCGGATTTGCATCAGCTGCTTGGTAATCTGGCTGTCGGTCATATCGTCGAACTTATCCATAGTTACGCTGCCGTTGATCACTGCTTCGGCAAAGCTGCGCAGGTAATCTATCTTTTGCTTAACAAGACCGATACTGAGCAGGTCCTCGGCGGAAGCAGCAAGTACTGCCTGCGGCGTAATAGGATTGCCGGTGAGGCCTTCGAGCTTTTTCATCAGCTGTTGGCTGACATCAGGCGGCAGCTGTTGGGCAATAATACCGGTCAGTAATATAGTAAAATAAACCTCTTTAGATTTTGGTTTTAACGGACAGGGCGAATAACGGTCAACTAACGGGGCGAGCTCTGGAACGTTTTCACGCAGATAGCGGTCACCGACGGACCAATCTGGGGTTTGGCACATAAGCATCCTCCTTTTATTTACTTCATTACAATATTATAATACGAAAACGGCGGTTAGACAAACGAAAAAATGCGAAATAATAGCAATAAAAGCAGTTTTCTATGAACGAAGTCGTTTGGATTTGCTTTTTCTTTAAATCATGAAGAAAAATAAAAAACGGCGGCAACGCAGATTAATATTTGCACTTTTTTCTTCAAAGCTGTATAATTAATCTGATTGACAATCTATATTTGTAATTAAAATGTAAGGAGACGATGAAATGTCTGAAGTCAGAGTAAGATTTGCTCCCAGTCCTACTGGGTATTTACATATTGGTGGTGCGCGTACTGCGCTGTTTAACTGGCTGTTTGCCCGCAAAATGGGCGGCAAGCTGATTCTGCGTATCGAGGATACCGATATTGAACGCCTGAAAGAGGATTCCGTAAGCCAAATCCTTACCAGCCTGAAATGGTTGGGCATCAATTGGGATGAAGGCCCGGAGGCCGGCGGCGAATACGGTCCTTACTATCAGTCCGAGCGCTTTGATATTTACAAAAAATATGCTCAGCAGCTGCTGGACGAAGGCAAAGCATACTACTGCTTCTGCACTACCGAGGATCTGGCTGCACAACGTGAAAAACAACGCGCTGCTAAGCAACCGTTCCGCTATGCACGTACCTGCCGTGATATTCCGGCAGAGGAGGCTAAAGCACGCATCGCTGCAGGCGAACCGTATTCCATCCGTATCAAGATTCCTGCCGAAGGCAGTATCACCGTGCATGATCTGATTCATGGCGAAGTTACCTTTAACATGGACCAGTTTGATGATTTCGTAATTGTAAAATCCAACGGTATTCCTACCTATAACTTTGCTGTTTGTGTCGATGACCATCTGATGGGCATGACTCACGTACTGCGCGCTGAGGAGCATCTTTCCAACACTCCGAAGCAGCTGCTGGTTTACGAAGCACTGGGCTGGGAACCGCCTAAGTTCGGTCATATGCCGATGATTCTGGCTATGGATCGTTCCAAGCTGAGTAAACGTCATGGTGCAACCTCTGTTGAAGAATTCCGCAGCCAAGGCTATCTGCCGGAAGCTATCATCAACTATCTGACTCTGCTTGGTTGGGGCCCCGGCGATGAACGTGAAATCTTCACTCTGGAAGAAACCGTTAAGCTGTTTGAGCTGGAGCAGATGAGCAAAAAGGCTGCTATTTATGACACCAAAAAGCTAACCTGGATGAACGGCCAATATCTGTCCGAGCTGCCGCTGGAAAAAATTCTGCCGGATGCTAAGCCCTTCTTCGTTAAAGATGGCCTGGTAACCGAAGAATGGTTCAACGATGCTGCCAACGAAGCATACTTTGAAAAGCTCGTAGACGTTGTACGTGTACGCGTTAAAACTCTGCAGGAGGTTGCCGATGCTTCAACATACTTCTTCAAGGATGTTGAAGAATATGATGAAAAGGGTGTAGCTAAGCACTTCAAGGCAGAAAATATTCCTGTACTGGAGCAGTGCATTGCAGCAATTAAGGCTGATGATGTATATGACCTGGCTTCTACCGAAGCAGCATACAATAAGATTGCTGCCGACAACGGTCTGGCTCTGGGCAAGGTTATCCATCCGACTCGTCTGGCTCTGACCGGACGCACCGTAAGCCCCGGTATGTTTGACGTTATGGTTCTGCTGGGCAAGGAAAGAACTTTGGCACGTCTGGAAAAGGCTGTTGAGTTCATTAAAAGTTTATGATTGTAAAATAGCGATTGGCGGCTAGTTTTAGCGCGATTGCTTTAATTAAGCAGGAGGGCTTTTCTTCCTGCTTAATTTTTACCAAGAGATTCAAGGCTTGGAACATTGTTTTTGGAAAGGAGCTGCAGGCTATGAAAATCCTGTTGACAACATTATTATGCTTATGCTTATCTCTGCCGGTTCTGGCAGACCAGCAGACTACGGTGCTTACCGAACAGACCTCTGTCGGCAAGGCAACGGCAATGCTGCCCTACATCGACGGCAGTAATTCCGCAGAGCTGGAAAAACAGGCCAACGCTTTGGTACGCGACGCTGCAGCTAAGCTGGTCAAGGAGGTAGGCGGTCAGGGAAGTGTAACCTATAAGGTGATGCTGAACCGTCCTAGCCTGGTAAGCCTGCTGCTGGAGGCAGACAACGGCGGACGCAAGGCGTACACCGGACTGAATCTTGATCTGACAACCGGCAAGGAGTTCGAGGTTACGTATTTCTTTGTAGATAACGATAACGTAAAAAATGCTTTGGGCAATTATGATAACGTGCTTTTCGGCGAAGAGGGCTTGTTTGTGCGCAGCAAGAAAAATGCTGCCTACAGTAGCTTTGTACCCTACAGGGATGTAGTTACCTCCCTGCGCATCGGCGAAGCGGGACGCCTGCTGCAGCTGGCGAAAATTACCGATAAGGCTGCAGGCAAAACACTGCGTCTGCCTGCAAGCGGACTTATGGCGTTGAAGCTGGACAGCAATCCTTCCACCGGCTACGGCTGGCAATTCAGCTGCAGCTCACCGGCAGTAAGCAAGGTAGGCAGCTCGTTTACCATTCCGCGCGCTGATGAGGAAAGAATGGGTGCGCCCGGCGTTGAAATTCTGGTGCTGGCGGTTACTAAGCCCGGTACCTACAATATCCGCATGGATTACAAGCGCTCTTGGGAAAAAATGAGCCTGCAAAGCTTTAACTTTATCGTTATCGCAGAATAAGCTAGAGGATGTGTTTATGGAAAAAGCATCAGTTTCTGTAAAAATATATAATAGTACCTATGCATTAACGACCTCTGCTTCCGAAGAACAGGTGCTGAAAATAGCAGCAGAGGTAGACAGAAGAATGCAGGAGCTGGCAGAAAGCAAAAAGCTGCTGCAGACAGATAAAATAGCCATCTGGACGGCGCTCGACCTGGCTGCAGACAGACTGGAGCTGCAGGAAAAATACGCTGCGCTGCAGCAGGAAATGCAGCAGCAATCTGTGGCGGCGGAGCAGAAAATGCAGGAAAAATGCGCTGCGATGGAGCAGGAGCTGCAGCAAAAGTGCGCAGCAGCGGAGCAGAAAATACAGGAAAAATATGCTGCGCTCGAGCAGGAAATGCAGCAAAGAAATGCTGTGCTGGTAGAAGAGCTGCAAAGCCTGCAGGCCAGATACGACAGACTGCTGGCAGCAGTGCGTGAAAGGTAGATAACATATGGAAAAGAAAACAATAGAACTGCTTGCTCCCGCAGGCAGCTGGGAAGCATTGGAGGCAGCGGTAAACGCCGGCGCCGATGCTGTATATATGGGCGGTAAAGCCTTTGGCGCACGTGCCTATGCCAGCAATTTTGATGAAGAGGAAATGGCTAAGGCGGTGTATTTTGCGCATATGCACCATGTGCGCCTGTATATTACCGTCAATACGTTGGTTGATGACAGCGAGCTGGAGGCTTTATCCGCTTACCTGCTGTTTTTGAATAACGTAGGCGTAGACGGACTTATTGTGCAGGACTTGGGCGTTATACGTCTGGCGCAGAAAATTGTGCCGGAGCTGCCGCTGCATGCCAGCACGCAGATGAGCATTACCAACAGCAGCGGTGTAGACTTTGCTATGGGCGCAGGCATGGAGCGCAGCGTATTGGCGCGCGAGCTGAGCCTGAAGGAAATCGGTGCAGCCTGCAGCCGCGGCAGTGAAATCGAAACCTTTATTCACGGTGCTCTGTGCGTATGCTACAGCGGACAATGCCTGATGAGCAGTCTTATCGGCGGCCGCAGCGGTAACCGCGGACGCTGTGCCCAGCCTTGCCGTTTACCGTATAAGCTGCTCAACGCGAAGGATGAAGATATGCTGCAGGGCAAGGATGCAGGCCAGTATCTGCTGAGCCCGAAGGATATGAATACCTTGAGCATTCTGCCGCAGCTGATTGACGCAGGCGTTGTGTCCTACAAAATCGAAGGACGCATGAAGCGCCCGGAATATGTTGCGGTAGTAGTAGATGCTTACCGCCGGGCGATTGACAGCTATCTTGCCGGTGACTATAACGTGCCGGAAGAAGATTTGGCGAATATCGAGCAAATCTTCAATCGTGACTTTACCACCGCTTATTTGGAGCGTCGTCCCGGTCGCACAATGATGAGCGACCGCCGTCCCAACAACCGCGGTGTGCTTATCGGCCGTGTAGCTAAGCTGGATAAAAACCGCAATAAGGCAGTTATCAAGCTGGATAAGGAGCTGCATCTGGGTGACGGACTGGAATTCTGGGTAAGCGTAGGCGGACGTGTAGGCACAACCGTTACGGATATGCTGTGCGGCGGCAATAGCGTGCAGAGCGCGGCCCCTGGCCGGCAGGTAACGATTGACGTGCCTAACGGTGTACGCTTGAATGACCGTGTTTTCCGTACTCTCGACAGCAGACTGATGAGCTATGCGCAGCAGTTCTTCGGACCGGACGCAAAAAAACGTATTCCGGTAGATGCCGTAGTTACTGCACGTCTGGGCGAGCCTATGACCGTTACGCTGACGGATGATGAAGGCAACGTCGGCTACGGCGAAACCGATTTTATCGTAGAGGCAGCACGCAAGCGTGCGCTGGATGAGGCCGGTGTGCGCAAGCAGCTGGACCGCCTCGGTACGACCGAATATTTCCTGAACAGCCTGTGCTTTGAGCATGACGAAAATGTCATGGTGCCGATGAGCGAAATGAACGAAGCACGCCGTATGGCATGCGAGGCACTGGATGCAGCGCGTCTGAATGCCTTCGCACCGGCGCGCACAGCGGTGCACAGCTTCAGCGAGCAATTAGTGCCGCAGGCACATAAGGCCAAGCAGCATGAATCCGTTCTGGTAGTGCATTGCGACAGCGTTGAGAAGGTCAATGCTGCGCTGCAGGCAGGTGCTGAACGCATTCTCTTCGGCGGTGACTGCTTTAACCATCAGCTGCCGTCCGAGGCGGATTATGCCAAGGCTGCCAAGCTGGTGCGCAAGGCAGGCCGTCAGCTGGCCTTTGCTACACCGCGTATCATCAAGGAAGCACAGCTGGCATATTTCGACAAGCTCTTTACCCTGTGGGAGGAGATGCAGCCTGATTTTGTTTATATCAACAACAACGGCTTGTGGCCTTTGGCGAAGAAGCATGCTGCGCTTAATTTGGTAGCAGATATGTCTTTGAACATCTTCAACAGCCAGACACTGCAGTTCTGGCAGGAACAGGGCGCTGCAGGTGCAGTGCTCAGCCCCGAGCTGACCATGGCGCAGGTAGAGCATCTTGTGAGCGTCAGCCCGTTGCCGTTGGAGTGCATGATTCAGGGACGTTTGGAAATGATGGTTTCCGAATACTGTGTAGGCGGCAGCTTCCTGGGTGCGCTGGATAAGGGTGCCTGCAAGTTTAATTGTGCAGAGCCTTTGTTCTTGGGTGACCGCAAGGATGCACGCTTCCCGATTGTTACGGACCAGTTCTGCCGCATGCATATTCTGAATGCGCATGAGCTTTCAATGACTGCCAATGTGCAGCACATGGCGGAAGCAGGCGTAGCGGCGCTGAGAATTGACGGCCGTGATTACGATGCGGCACGTCTGGGCGAACTTGTGGCGCTGTACCGCAAGATTCTCGGCGGTGCGGTGGAGGCACCGGAAAATCTGCCGGGTACTACAAGAGGCCACTATTTCAGAGGCGTAATGTAAAAGCAAATGTCAGCTTGCGAAGCTGAATAAATTGAATAAGCCAAGGCCCCTGTCGGAAATCGCCGGCAGGGGCTTTTTGTCGCATGTACAATTTGTTTGGCCAAGCAATTTTATATGCTTAATTATAAAAATCAGAGATAGTTTTCAGGCTATAGCAATCATATGCAACAGAAAAATTTGCCTGCATCTTTCCGTTCCTGCCCAATCTATGATATAATACTAAAGTTATAGAGAAAAAAGACCTTATGGTCAGAAGATAAATTTTAGAGGAAAAGAGGAATGTGAAATGACAAATGGATTTGCAGCCTTAAAGGTTTGTGCCCACACCGTAGAGCAGCTTCAGAAAATGGGCATTAAAAAGCCGATGCCGGTACAGGAGCAGGCTATACCGGCGCTGTTTGCCGGACGTGATGTAATCGCCCGTGCGCAGACAGGCACTGGCAAAACACTGGCGTTCTTAGTGCCGCTGGCAGAAAAAATCGATACTGCCAAAAGCTATGTGCAGGCTTTGGTAATTACGCCTACGCGCGAGCTGGCGCAGCAGATTGCCACCGAAATGAAAAAAATCCTGGGCGAAAGCGATATCAAAGTGCTGTCTGTTACCGGCGGACGCGATTTCGAAACGCAAAAATATAAGCTGGAGGGACGCAGCCATGTGCTGATCGGTACTCCCGGCCGTCTTTTGGACCACATCCGCAAGGGCAACACCGACCTTGGCGGTGTGCGCTATCTGGTACTGGACGAGGTTGACGAAATGCTGCAGCAGGGCTTTATAGATGAAGCGCTGGAGCTGATTGCTATGACCGCGCCGGAGCATCAGACGATGCTTTGCTCCGCAACTCTGTCGGAAGAAGTGCGCAAGCTGGGACGCAAGCTGACGAAAAACTGCGCGCTCATTGATATCAACCCGGATCAGGCTACAGTTGAGAAAATCAAACAGGTTTGCCTGAAAACAACCGATGAATACAAGAATAAGGCTGTGGCAGCGCTCATTGACCGCCTGAACCCGTATCTGATGATTGTTTTCTGCATGAGCAAGGAGCGCACTAAGGAGTTGGGCGACTGGCTGGGCATGCAGGGCTATAACGTTGATGTGCTGCATGGCGAAATGTCTCCTGCAAAGCGCAAAACTGTTATGAAGGCTTTCCGTGATGCTAAGATTCAGATTCTGGTTGCCAGCGACCTGGCTGCCCTCGGTTTGGACGTTGAGGGTGTAACCCATGTTGTAAACTACGATATTCCGCATGATGTCGACTGGTATGTTCACCGCATCGGCCGTACAGGCCGTGCAGGCAATGAGGGCGAAGCAATTACGCTTTATACTGCCGACGAGGTTAAATGGCTGCGTAATATCGAAACCAAGCTGGGTATTTTGATGGAACGCCAAAATCTGGAGGGTGGTGTTGTGGCACGCCGCGTCGCTGTGGCTGCCAAAAAGAAAAAGTCCGCAGGACCTAAGCGCGGACGCAATTCCGTTGTTGATAAGCGCAAGGCTCCCAAAACCGGCAGTAACCGCCGTCAGGGTGCTAAAAAAGGCAAATAAGCCTGCTTAGAATTTTTAATAATAATTATGGATGCTTCTCTTGCTTTACAGAGAGGCATCCATTTTTTCTTATGCCGTAGAAGAATGTAACTTATGAGCCAATGTGCATTTTTTCTCTTTTCAAGTATAGAAAAAATATGGTAAAATATAATGGAATAAGTATGCAATAAAAAAAGAACAGGAGGGCAGTATATGTTGACAATTCGTGAATATAAGCAGGCAACAACTCTGGAGGAGGCGTGGCAGCTGAACCAGAAGCGCCCTAACCGCTTGCTTGGCGGTATGCTGTGGATGCGCCTGAGCAAGAGCAATGTGCAGACAGCTATTGATTTGTCGGCTTTAGGCCTGGATACAATAGAGGAAACAGAAACGGAATTCCGCATCGGTGCGATGGTGAGCTTGCGCCAACTGGAGCTGCATGAAGGCTTTACCGCCTACAGTGAGGGAGCAAATAAGGAGGCGCTGCGCCATATTGTAGGTGTGCAGTTCCGCAATCTTGCTACCGTCGGCGGCAGTGTGTTCGGACGCTTCGGATTTTCGGATGTGCTGACCTTGCTTTTGGTGATGGACAGCTATGTGGAATTATACAAGGGCGGTATTGTGCCGCTGGCAGATTTTGTGAATATGCCGTATGACAGAGATATTCTGGTGCGCGTTATTGTTAAAAAGACAGCAGCGCATTACAGCTATAAATCCGTGCGCATCAGCAAAACCGACTTTCCGGTGCTGACCTGCGCGGCGGCGTTGACGCAGGAAGGCGTGCAGGCTGCAGTGGGCGCACGTCCGGCGAAGGCTGCACTGGTGAAGGATGCAGAGCAGCTCGCAACTCTGCCTATGACTGCCGAGAAGGCGCAGGCCTTTGCGGAATATGCTGCAGGCTTACTGCCGACGGAAACTAATCCGCGCGGCAGTGCTGCGTATCGTACACACCTGATTAAGGTGCTGACTGCAAGATGTTTAACAGAACTGGGAGGTAAGGCCTGATGGAGATAACCTTAACCTTAAATGGCAAAAAGCTGACCCGTATGGTGGAGGCTGATACAGTTTTACTCGATTTTCTGCGCAAGGAAGGCTGCTACAGCGTGAAGCGCGGCTGTGACACTACCAACTGTGGTTTGTGCACTGTATTTATGGATAATAAGCCGGTGCTTTCCTGTGCTATCCTGGCAGCGCGTGCCGCAGGCCACAGCATTGTGACTATGGAAGGAATGCAGCAGGAGGCAGCGGAATTCGGTGCCTTTATTGCCGACCAGGGCGCGGAGCAGTGCGGCTTCTGCAACCCCGGCATGATTATGAACGCTATCGCGCTGCTGCGTGAAAACAGCGAGCCTACGGAAGAAGAAATCAAGGAATTTTTGGCAGGCAACCTGTGCCGTTGCTCCGGCTATGAGGGACAGCTGCGCGGAATTCAGAATTTCATCGCCTGGAAAAAAGCTCAGGCGCAGGCATAAGGAGGGGAGCTGCAGATGAAAATAGTTAACCAATCCTACCGCAAAAAGGATGCTATGCAGCTGGTGACAGGCCAGCCTGTCTACACCGATGACCTGGTGCCGAACGACTGCCTGCTTGTCAAGGTGCTGCGTTCTCCGCATGCGAATGCTATTATTGAAAGCATCAACACCGCGATTGCAGCCAAGGTGCCTGACATCGAAGCAATTTATACCTGGGAGGACGTGGAGCAGGACGGCGAGCGCTGCACCTATGCAGGCCAGACCTATCCCGAACCGAGTCCTTATGACCGTCTGCTGCTCGACCGTCATGTACGCTTTGTGGGTGACATTGTGGCGATTGTTGCCGGCAAAACGGAAAAGGCTGTCGATAAGGCGCTGTCTTTGATTAAAGTAAAATATCAGCTGCTGGACGCAGTGCTTGACTTCCGTACTGCGCTGGATAACCCTGTGCTCGTGCATCCCGAGGATACCTGGAAGGCTCACTGCCCGGTTGGCGCCGATAATAAGCGCAACCTGTGTGCCCATGAGGTTATCGAGGATGGCGAGGTTGATAAGATTCTGGCGGAATGCGATGTTGTTATCGACCAGACAACTCATACCAAGGCTGTGCAGCAGGATATGATGGAGCCTTTCGTAACCTATTGCTCCATTGATACCTACGGCCGTTTGAATGTCCTTAGCTCTACGCAGATAGTTTTCCACTGCCGCCGCATTATTGCCAACGCGTTGCATATCCCCAAAACTATGGTACGCGTAGTTAAACCGCGTGTAGGTGGCGGCTTCGGCGCTAAGCAGAGCTGTGTCAGCGAAATGTATCCGGCTTTTGTTACCTGGAAAACAAAAAAGCCTAGTAAGATGATTTTCTCGCGTTACGAATGTCATATAGCTTCCAGCCCGCGCCATGAGATGGAGGTGCGCGTGCGTCTGGGCGCTACCAAAGAAGGCAAAATCCGCGCGATTGATTTATATACTCTTTCCAATACCGGTGCTTACGGCGAGCACGGTCCTACGACCGTCGGCCTTTCCGGTCACAAGTCTATTCCTCTGTACCGTACCGAGGCCTTCCGCTTCGGCTTTGACGTAGTTTACACCAACCTGCAGGCTGCAGGCGCATACCGCGGGTACGGTGCTCCTCAGGGCATCTTTGCCGTAGAATCCGCTGTGAACGAGCTGGCAGCACGCCTGAAGATGGACCCGATTAAGCTGCGTGAGATGAATATTACGCGTGAGGGCGATATTATGCCTGCTTATTACGGTGCGCCCAACACAAGCTGCGCGTTGGACCGCTGCCTGGAACAGGTACGCGAGATGAGCGGCTGGGAGCAGAAGTTCCCGCTGCAGCAGCTGCCTGACGGCAAGGTACGCACAATGGGCGTGGCTATTGCGATGCAGGGCAGCTCCATTCCTTACTGCGACGTCGGCGGTGCTACCATCAAAATCAACGATGAGGGACATTACACTCTGCTGATCGGTGCTGCCGATATGGGCACAGGCTGCGATACCGTTCTGGCACAGATGGCAGCAGAGGTTCTGGAATGTGATTACGATAACATTACCGTATTCGGTGCGGATACCGATGCTTCTCCCTATGACTCCGGTTCCTACGCATCAAGTACAACATATATTACAGGTAAGGCCGTAGAAATCTGCGCACAACGTTTGCGTGGTAAGATTTGCCAGCTGGGCGCACGCCTGCTGGAATGCGGCACGGACCAGGTTGTTTTTGACGGACGCGAGGTGCGTGATACTGTCAGCGACAAGGCTGTAAGCCTCTTTGATATCGCCACTGCTTCTATGGTGAATAACGATATCGCTCTGGAAGAAACCGTGGAGCAGAACAGTGTGCTGTCCCCGCCGCCGTTTATGGCCGGTGTGGCTGAGGTTGAAACCGACCTGCTGACAGGCGAAGCGCAGGTAGTGAATTTCTACGCATCTGTTGACTGCGGTACTCCGGTTAATCCGCATCTGGCGAAGGTGCAGACCGAAGGCGGCATTCTGCAGGGTATCGGCATGGCGCTGATGGAAAACGTAACCTACAGTCCTAAAGGTCGTATTTACGAAAACTCTTTCATGCAGTACAAGGTTCCCTGCCGTGAGGATATCGGTCATATCTATGTTGACTTTGCCAGCAGCTATGAGGAAAGCGGTCCCTTCGGTGCCAAATCTGTTGGCGAGCTGGTAATCAATACACCTGCTCCGGCGATTGCCGACGCAATTTATCAGGCAACCGGCAAACGCTTTATGACTTTGCCGATTACCCCGGAAAAAATTGCTATGGGCGTTGACGAAGAATAAGATTTTAATAAGCTGAAAACAAATGTGGTTGCAAAACCACATTTGTTTTGGCAAGCGTTATTCTCTGGTGAGAATGACGCTGGGGACGCCCCCCTTCCGCCTCACTGCGTTCGGCACCTTCCCTATACTAAGACCAATTTTTCATAAAATGAAAAATGCTGGTCGTGTTATACTCGAAGAGTGCAAGGGGCAGGCAAGAAGGACAGCAGAACACAAACAGGTTAGCTCAAAGCCTTAACGAGCAATTAATATATCGTGTAGCGAATAAAAATTTTAGCAAATGAGTGTCTGGCACCATAGAAGTGTCGCAACTGTTTGAGCGCTAAGCCAACTACCTTAGTATAATTTATTTGCATAGCGTGAGTTTTGCGGCACTTCGTCCTGTTTCCACACGAAATTTGCGTTGTGCCCTATGGCACAGGAAAATTTTTTCTGAGCGAAATGATATTTAATTGCGACGCACATAACCACCTTTCACCTCACTGTGTTCGGCACCTTCTCCAAGGGGCAGGCGAGAAACTAACAGCTTTTTACTAATTTCAATTCACGTAAAAAAGGACTACAATCATGTACGACCAATACAACCGCAAAATAGATTATCTGCGCATATCCCTTACCGACCGCTGCAACCTGCATTGCCGCTATTGTCAGCCGGAGGTGAGTGAGCATGTGCCGCATAATGAAATATTGCGCTACGAAGAGCTTTTGCGCATTTGCCGCGCTGCGCTGCAGCTTGGCATCCGCAAATTCAAAATCACCGGCGGCGAGCCTTTGCTGCGCAAGGGCTGCAGTGATTTTATTGCCAACCTGAAGCAGCTGGAGGGCGCGGAGCAGGTGACGCTGACAACGAACGGCACGTTGCTGTCAAATCAGCTGCCTGCGCTTATCGCGGCAGGTGTGGACAGCATCAACGTGAGCCTGGACACGCTGGATGCAGCGTATTATACAGAGCTTACCGGCGGCAGCCTGGACAGCGTTCTGCAGGCATTGCAGGAGCTGCAGTCTGCAGGGATACCGTTCAAGCTGAACTGTGTGCCCCTTGCAGAAAACGGTCCGGCCGATATTATGCAGTTGCTAAAGCTGGCGCACAGGTATAACGCACCACTGCGCTTTATTGAGCTGATGCCGCTGGACTGCAACGCTAATCTGCGAGGAGTGAGCGGCAACGAAATCCGCAGTCTGCTGGAGCAGGCAGGTTTACAGCTGCAGCCCGATGCGCAGCGCTACGGCAACGGTCCTGCAAGCTACTGGCGCATTAGCGGTTATGCAATGCCGGTGGGCTTTATCGAACCGCTGCACAATAAATTCTGCGCTGTCTGTAACAGGGTGCGTCTTACATCCGTAGGCATGCTGAAGCCCTGTCTTTACAGTGACGCGGGCATGAACCTGAAGCACTTGCTGCGTGACGGCGCAAGTGATGCGGATTTGCTGCAGGCTATGCAGGATATTATTTACGCCAAGCCTGCGGGACACAGCTTTGATGTAAAAGCAGCGCGCTTTAATATGAGCCAGATTGGCGGATAAATACAGGCTTTGAAGGAGCAGACAATGAGTGAATTTACACATTTTGATGCTGCGGGCAATGCTCTGATGGTGGATGTCAGCGACAAGGCTGACACCGCGAGGGTTGCAGTGGCGCAGGGGAAAATCTGCGTAAGCAGAGAAATATATGAAAAGATTGTTGCCGGCAGTATGGCTAAGGGTGATGTGCTGGGCGTAGCACGTGTTGCCGGAATTATGGCAGCCAAGCGCACCAGTGAGCTAATTCCGCTGTGCCATCTGCTGCAGCTGACGAAGTGCACGGTAGATTTTGAGCTGTTGGCGGAAAACGGCAGCTACGCTGTACAGACACAGTGCCTGGTCAAGACTACGGGCAAGACAGGCGTGGAGATGGAGGCGCTGACAGGCGTGCAGATTGCCTTGCTGACGATTTACGATATGTGCAAGGCCGTGGATAAGGCGATGGTGATTACAGATGTGCATCTGCTGAGCAAAGCAGGCGGAAAGAGTGGTGATTTTGTATGGAAGCAAGCATCAGAGGCATAATCAAGGCTGTGTGTATCAGCGAAAAGAAGGGTACGGAAAAGCATCCTGTGAATGAGATTGTCCTCAAAGAAAATTTCGGCATCGAGGGTGATGCTCACGCCGGCAAATGGCATCGTCAGGTGAGTTTGCTGAGTGCGGAAAAGGTGGATGAATTCAATGCGCGCGGCGGTGATGCCGCTATCGGTGCCTTCGGTGAAAATATTTTGGTAAGCGGCATCGAATTCAAAAAGCTGCTGGTAGGCAGCATCATGCGCAGCGGTGAAGTAGTGATGAAGCTGACGCAGATTGGCAAGGAATGCCACAGCCATTGCACGATTTTTGCACGTGTGGGCGACTGCATTATGCCACGTGAGGGCGTTTTTGCTACGGTAGAGCATGGCGGCGTTCTGCGCAGTGGCATGGAGCTGGAAGTGACGCTGCCAGCAGCCGACGCACCCTTGCGTGCGGCGGTAATGACACTTTCAGATAAGGGTGCCGCGGGTGAGCGTGTTGATACCAGCGGGCCTAGGGCAGCAGAGCTATTGGCGGAAGCAGGCTACGAAATTGTAGAGCAGGTTTTGCTTCCCGATGCGCAGAAGAAAATAGAACGTGAGCTGATGCGTCTTGCGGACAGCAGACAGGTGGATCTGATTATCACCACAGGCGGCACGGGCCTCTCACTGCGCGATGTTACACCGGAGGCAACAATGGCGGTGGCTACACGCAATGTGCCCGGTATCGCGGAGACCATCCGTGCGGAATCGCTGAAGATTACGCGGCGGGCAATGCTGAGCCGCGGCGTGAGCGTAGTGCGCGGACAGACGCTGATTGTGAATCTTCCCGGAAGCACCAAAGCGGTGGAGGAAGCGCTGGCAATCGTTTTGCCGCAGCTGGAGCATGGACTGCGTATCCTGAAGGGCAGCGCCCATGACTGTGCAAGAAAATGAGCGCAATAGACTGGTCACCGCTGTGGATTTCGCTGCGCACTGCGGCAGCAACAATCGTCATAGTTTTCTTTATCGGCGTAATTATTGCCTGGTGGGTGGAACGGCTGCAGAGCCAAAGCCTGAAGATTTTTGCCGACGCTGTAATAACACTGCCGATGGTGCTGCCACCTACGGTAGCAGGCTTCTTTTTACTGTATTTTTTTGGCAACAACCGCTTTTTGGGCCAGCTTATTTATCAGCTGACAGGTATAAAAATAGCCTTCAGCTGGTTGGCAACAGTGCTGGCAGCAGCGGTAATTTCGCTGCCGCTCATGTACCGCAGTGCGCGCGGTGCCTTGTCGCAGGTTGACAAGGGCATGCTGGAGGCGGCGCGTTCGCTTGGCATGGCGGAATGGCGTATCTTTTGGCGTATTCATCTGCCTAATGCGCTGCCCGGTATTATCGCAGGTGGTCTGCTTGCCTTTGCCCGCGGTCTGGGCGAGTTCGGTGCCACGGCGATGATTGCCGGCAATATCGCAGGACGTACACGCACACTGCCGCTGGCAGTTTATTCTGCCGTAGCGGCAGGCGATTGGGATGCCGCAGGCTGGTATGTGGCCGTAATTGTGGGCATCTGCCTTTTGGTAGTTATCGGTCTTAATGTCTACTTATATAAAACAAAACAACAACAGGGGGAGTAAAATGAAAAAACTCTTATGCTTAGTATTTTCTTTGATGTTAGCTGTTATGGCTGCAGGCTGCGGCGGCGGTGATAAGCAGGCTGCTGCTCCGCAGGCAGGCAAAACACTGCGTCTGGTAGCTGCTGCCAGCATGGAAAAGGTCTTTACGCAAAAGCTTATTCCGTTGTATCAGCAAAAACATCCGGAAATCAAAATCGAGGGCGTATATGATGCCAGCGGCAAGCTGCAGGCACAAATTGAAAGCGGCCTGGCAGCTGACGTATTTATTTCTGCGGCCAACAAGCAGATGAACGCACTGAGCGACAAGGGCTATATGGATAAGAGCACGGTGAAGCCGCTGCTGGAAAACAAGCTGGTGCTGATTGTGCCTAAAAGCGGCAGCGAAATCAAAGGCTTTAATGATTTCAGCAAGGCTAAGCATCCTGCAATCGGCGATCCTGCCAGCGTTCCTGCAGGCCAATATTCTAAAGAAGCACTGTCCAAGCTGGACCAGTGGGATGCGATTCAGTCCAAAGTAAGCCTTGGTACTAACGTAACACAAGTGCTGAACTGGGTTGCCGAAGGCAGTGCCGATGCAGGCCTTGTTTACGCTACTGATGCAGCACTCTTGAAGGATAAGGTTACTGTTGTGGCCGAAGCTCCGGCAGTCTCCTTAAAAAAGCCGGTAATTTATCCTATCGGCGTGTTGGCGAAGGCTCCGCAGGCTGAGGCTGCTAAGGATTTTGCGGCCTTCCTGCAGACAGAAGAAGCTATTAAGATTTTTGCCGCCTACGGCTTTGCGCAGGCTAAATAAGAGGTAGATAAGCATGAAATTAATTCGTACTGAAGATGCGGTCGGCAGTGTTCTCTGCCATGACCTGACACAGATTATCAAGGGCGTTACGAAGGATGCCGTATTCCGCAAGGGGCATGTGGTGCAGCCAGAGGATATTCCGGTGCTGCTTTCCATCGGTAAGGAGCATTTATATGTGTGGGAAGCCGACGAAAACATGCTGCATGAAAATGATGCCGCACGCATTTTGTGCGACATCTGTAAAAACACTATGATGGATGAATCGCCTGTGAAAGAGGGCAAGATTGAGCTTGCCGCCGCTGCTGACGGTCTGTTCAAGGTAGACGGCGCGCGTCTGCGCCTGGTGAACAGCTTCGGACAGATGATGATTGCGACGCGTCACGGCAATACGCCGGTGAAGAAGGGCGACAAGCTCTGCGGTACGCGCATTATCCCGCTGGTTATCGAAAAGGAAAAGATGCAGCGTGTGCGTGAGCTGTGCGGTGATGAACCGCTGCTGCAGCTTTTGCCGTATAAAATCAAAAAGGCTGCCGTGCTGGCGACCGGCAGTGAGGTTTTCCACGGACGCATTAAGGATACCTTTACCCCCGTGCTGGAGGAAAAGCTGGCTGAGTTCAATGTGGAGGTAGTTTATAAGCAGGTGCTGGATGACAAACCGGAGCAGATTGCCGCTGCGATTAAAACTGCGATTGAGGAAAAGGGCGCGGAAATGGTGCTTTGCACCGGCGGCATGAGCGTTGACCCGGATGACCGCACACCGCTCGCAATCAAAAATACCGGCGCACGCATTGTTTCCTATGGCGCACCGGTGCTTCCGGGCGCCATGTTTTTGCTATCCTACTACGGTGAAAAGCAGGTGCCTGTTATGGGCTTGCCGGGCTGCGTAATGTACGCTAAGCGCACGATTTTCGACCTGGTGCTTCCGCGCGTGCTGGCCTGTGACCTTGTCACTGCCGACGAGCTGGCGGCCTTGGGCGAAGGCGGTTTGTGCCTGAATTGCGCTGTGTGCACCTATCCTGCCTGCGGTTTTGGCAAGGGGTGGTAAAATGACCTATGCAGAGCCGCAGCATTATCATGTGAAGGTGCGCGTGTATAACGAAAGCATTGATTTCGGCAAGGGCGTAGCGGAGCTTTTGCAGCGCATTGAGGCCACCGGTTCGCTGAGTGCTGCCTACAAGGCTATGGGTATGTCGGCCAGCAAGGCGTGGAAGATTCTGCGGCGTGCGGAGGCAGACCTGGGCTTTGCGCTGGTCAGCAGCACGGCAGGCGGTAAAAGCGGTGGCAGCAGTGTGCTGACGCCGGAGGGACGCTTGCTGCTTGAGCGGTATACAGCCTTCAATGCAGAGGTGCAGTTGGCGGCGGCGCAGGCCTTCGCCAAGTATTTCAAATAACATAAAGCTTGTGGCAGTACCTTGTGGCAGTACGGGGATTTTTCCTTGTACTGCCTTTGTTTATATAGTTTGTATTTTCTTGACGCAGATTAGTAAAGAGGCTATAATATAAACATCTAGTAAATAGCAACAAGTATCAGATATGGAGGCTTTGCCAACTTCCTTCCGCTGTGTATAGGCGGATGATGAGCTTGCGATTTGCCGCAAAAAAATTGCAGCGTTATTTTTTTGAAAGAAGGTTTAAGTATGAGTATTTTTGCCGGAGCTGTTGATTATTTTGTTAAGGGTGGTCCCTGCATGTGGCCGCTGCTGATGTGTTCCTTTGCCGCTATTGCTATTGGTGTGGAACGATATCTTTTCTATAAGAAGGCTATTTCCGGAGAAAAGTTCGCGAGCAGCTTCTGCCGCATGATGAATGACTTTAATCTGGTTGGCGCCAGTGAGCTGGCAGAGCAGAGCAAGGGCGAGGCTGCTGCCATGGCTAAGGAGATTCTGGATATTAAGGGTGACCTCGGACAGCGTCTGGAAACTATTGTCTATACCAAAGCTGACCGCATCATCGACAGCCTGGAAAAGAATATCAACTATCTGAGCGTTGTTATCGGCCTTTCACCGATGCTCGGTCTGCTCGGTACGATTACCGGTATGATTTCTTCTTTTAATGCTTTGAACGAAAGAACTCAGAACCCGATGGCTGTTACCGCAGGTATCGGCGAAGCGCTGATTACTACCGTTTTCGGCCTGTGCATTGCTATTATGGGTATGTGTATCCATGCTTATCTTACAAGTAAAATCAAAACCGAAACTCTGAATATCAACGAAGTAGCGGATACACTGGTTGATATTTTCAAAGCTAACGAGCAGAGCAAATGAGGGGCGGTGTTGAAAAATGCGCAGACGTCGTAAAAGAGAGCTTACTCCACCGTCGATAATGCTCAGTCCGATGATTGACATGATTTTCCTGTTGCTGGTATTTTTCATTGTCAGCACTATGTATATGAGCGAGGTCAAGACGATTCCTATCCGCCTGCCGATTGCTAAGCATTCGGAGAATGTCAGCAAGAGTAACTTTAATGTAACAATCAAAAAGGACGGCAGCCTTTATCTTGATGAAAATAAAATCGAGATGGATATGCTGGTTCAGAATGCTGCGATTGAAAGCAAGCATGATTCCTCCTTCTCGGTTATTATCAGAGCGGAGGACGAAGCTCCCTATAAAACTATTATCCAGCTGATGGATAAAATGAAGGGAGCAGGTGTCACACGCTTCGGTTTGGCTACGGATACAGGTGAGAGCAAATGAAGGATGAACAAAAGCGATTTAGCAAGGGCTTTGCCGTAGCTCTGGCTGTGCATCTTGTTCTTGCCGCCGGCCTTGGCATTTTCGGCTACCGCTTTGTGCATACGCCTCCGGAAATTTTGGAGGTTTCGCTGGAGAGCGGCGGTGGCGGCGCTGAAGCTCAGGAGGAAGAAATCGAACAGGAGGAGCAGCAGGAAGAGCCTGTCATCCAAAGCCTGGAGGATATTATTGACCAAAAGCTGAAGCCTAAGCCACAGAAGAAGATTGTTAAGAAAAAAGCAACTGCATCCCCCGGGCCAAAGGCTCCTGCCGGTAATCCTACCGGTAACGGTACAGGCACAGGTACGGACAGCGGAACAGGCAGTGGCAGCGGCAGTGGTAATGGTAGCGGCAGCGGCGAAGGCCGCGGTGTGCCGGTAAAACCGCCACGCCTGCTGCGCGAGGTTGCACCTGTATATCCTGCGTCCGCACGCAACAGCGGTGCTACCGGTGTGGTAACGGTACGTATTCTGGTAGGTGCCGACGGCAGTGTAGAGGATGTAACGGTAGTCGGTTCCTCCGGCAACAGCGCTATGGATAGCAGCGTTGTAACTGCGGTCAACAAATGGCGTTTCAGTCCTGCCAAAGATAAGTACGGTCAGAACGCACGCTGTCGCGTTACGCGTGCGGTAAGCTTTAACTTAAGATAAAAATTATACGCAGATGCTTTTATGCAAAAAGCTGCCGTCTCCGGTTTAGGCCGGGGCTGGCAGCTTTAATTTTCCGGGAGAAATATCGAGTTTAAGAAGATGATTATACCGATGCAAAAGAAAAAAACACGGGCATTATGCACCGTGTTTTTTTCTGCCTTGTGTCTCACGGAAGGAGTGAGACGAAGTGGAAGGGATTAGATAAATACCAAAATCATCGGCTAATATTTTATTAGCTGTTTATATTATACTCCTCAGCAAATCAGCTTGTCTAATAAGGAGTCAGCATAACAGTTATTTCGCTTTGTTCAGATTTCTGTATTTCGTTACGAAGAGGGCGATGCGCTCCAGCGCCTTATGCAGGATTTCTTCGCTGTAAGCATAGGAGCAGCGGATATAGCCTTCGCCGCCGGCACCGAAGATGTTGCCGGGGATTACGAGAACTTCCTGCTCCTCCAGCAGCTTTTCAACAAATTCCATGCTGGAAAGGCCGGTTTCCTTGATGCAGGGGAAAACATAGAAGGCGCCTTTGGGCTCATACAGCGGCAAACCCATCTTGTGGAAGCCGTCAATCATAATCTGACGGCGGCGGCTGTATTCGGCAACCATATTGTCAACGTCCTGACGGCAGTATTTCAGTGCCGCAATCGCGCCGTACTGTGCTGTAACGTTGGGGCAGAGCACAACATACTGATGCAGGATGTTCATAGCGTTGATGATTGCTGCCGGTGCTATGATATAGCCAAGACGCAGGCCTGTCATAGCGTAGGCTTTGGAGAAGCCGTTGAAAATGATGGTGCGGTCGCGGAATTCTGGGAAGGAGGTGAACATGGTGTGCGTTTTGCCACCATAGGTAAGATGAGCATAAAGCTCGTCGCTGATGACAATCAGGTCATGCTTTACAGCCCAATCACCGATAGCCTTAATCTGCTCCTTGCTCATAATAGCGCCGGTCGGGTTATTGGGATAACCAAGCATAATAGCTTTGGTCTTGGGCGTAACAGCCTTTTCCAGATCTTCAATGGTGGGCACAAAGCCGTTTTCCTGATAAGTTTCTACGGAAACGGGCTTGCCGCCTGCCAGAATAACGCAGACCTTGTTGGCAACGTAACAGGGCTCGGGAAGAATAATTTCGTCACCGGGATGCATAATGGTAGTAATAGTGGTGTACAGTGCTTCGCTGACACCGACGGTTACCATGATTTCGGTTTTAGGATCGTATTTAACGCCGTAGTTTTTATGGATATCATCCGCAATTGCCTCGCGCAGCTCCAAAAGGCCGAGCGTAGGAGTGTAGCAGCTTTTGCCTTCGCAGATGCTGTTGATTTCGGCATCCTTGACAGCCTGCGGAATATCAAAATCGGGTTCGCCTACACTGAGAGGCACGATGTTGGGGTTAGCGGCCATAATATCAAGAAACTTTGCCAGACCGGAGGCAGTGCAGTGCTTTAATAAAGGGAGAAACAGCAGCATCAAAATTATAGGACATAAAAAATACCACCTTTCATAAAAAGCTTGTCGATAAAGCGCCCTTGTCCAAACTGACACTTTTTCCACAATCTCTATCTGTTTACTATATTACTGTAGCAGATATTTTTGCCACTGACAAGGGAAAGCATAGTGTATACATTTTACGTGGCAGATTTAGCATTTTTCTGTATAAAATTTAACATATAATAACTAGATATAGCGTAAGCTACTTGCAAGACTTGTCAACAGATGCTATAATAAGGATAGCCAAAATAAGTATGACTTGTGAAAGAGTGGGTTTAAAGCCCGCTCTTTCCGCTTATTATGATGTTTCTGACGCATTTGCGGCAGAGGCAGGTGTTGGCCGCAAGGTTAATACAGAAAGAAAAACTTAATATGGAGGTGAAAATGATGCAGGCAAAAGAAGTTGAAGCACTGATTACCGCAATGGTAGACCCCCTTCTGCAGGATACCGGACTTACTCTGGTTGATGTAGAATATGTGCGTGAAAAGGACTGGTACCTACGGATTTTTCTCGATAAGCCTGGTGGAGTTGAAATTGATGACTGCCAGATGGTGAGCGAAAAGCTGACGGAGATTCTGGATGCAGAGGATCCTATTCCCGACAAATACTTTTTGGAGGTTTCTTCTCCGGGCATTGACCGTCCGCTGAAGAAGGACAAGGACTTTGAAGCTGCCTACGGCACCAAGGTTGACATTATGTTCTATACTCCGTGGGAGGGAATGAAAAATCTGACCGGTATTCTGGTAGCACATGATGACGAAGCTGTACAGGTTAAAAAGATTATTAAAGGCAAGGAATTCAAAAATCCTGACCGCATTGAACGTAGGCTGATTGCGAATATCAGACCGCATATAGACTTTTAATTTAAGAAATAGGAGGCTTATTAAGTGAACGCAGATTTTATCTCAGCAATCCAGGAATTAGGAAAGGAAAAGGGTATTGACCCCGAGCTTTTGTTCCAGGCTGTTGATGACGCTTTGGTTGCTGCTTACAAGAAGAACACCGGCACAAACCAGAATGTCCGTGTTGAAATGAATAAAGAAACCGGTGAAATCCATGTATATGCTCAGCGCACTGTAGTTGAAGGCGAGGCTGACGGCATTAACGAAATGACTCTGGAGGATGCTCAGGCAATCAACCCGCAGTATCTTGCAGGCGATATCGTAGAGGTTGAGGTTACTCCGAAAAACTTCGGCCGTATTGCTGCCCAAAACGCTAAGCAGTTTGTTGTACAGCGTATCCGTGAGGCAGAGCGCGGACAGGTATATGAACGCTTCCAAAACCGTGCCAATGATATCGTTACCGGTATTATCGAGCGCATGGAAAACCAAAACGTTTATATCGATTTGGGCAAGGTTGAAGCCGTGCTGACTCCGAACGAGCAGATTCCCGGTGAAATCTACCAATACCATGAGCGTATGAAAACCTATATTGTTGAGGTTAAGCGCACCAACAAGGGACCGCAGATTATGGTTTCCCGTACTCATCCCGGCCTGCTGAAGCGCCTGTTTGAGCTGGAGGTTCCGGAAATCCATGACGGCGTTGTTGAAATCAAATCCGTTGCCCGCGAGCCCGGTATGCGCTCCAAGATTTCCGTATATACCGCTGACAGCAATGTTGATCCGGTAGGTGCCTGCGTAGGCCACAAGGGCATGCGCGTACAGACTATCGTTAACGAGCTGCGCGGTGAAAAGATTGATATTGTAAAATACAGTGAAGATCCGGCACAATATGTTGCCAATGCTCTGAGCCCGGCAAAGGTTGTCAAGACAAACGTTAACGAAGCAGACAAAATCTGCCGCGTTGTCGTACCGGATTACCAGCTGTCCCTGGCTATCGGCAAGGAAGGCCAAAATGCCCGCCTGGCTGCTAAGCTGACCGGCTGGAAAATTGATATTAAGAGCGAAACTCAGGCTGCCGAAGAGGCTGCTGTTGAGCCTGCTCCCGTGGAAGAAGCATGATGAAGGTTAAAAAAGTTCCGCAGCGTAAATGCTTAGGCTGCAATGAAATGAAGGATAAAAAGGCTCTGCTGCGCGTTGTACGTTCACCTGAGGGCGAGGTCAGCCTTGACCTCACCGGCAAGAAGAACGGACGCGGCGCATATGTCTGCCCCGATAAGGAATGCATTACCAAGGCCGTAAAGGAGAAACGTCTGGAGCGCGCTTTGGAGAGACCTATCGGCGAGGATGTACTCAAGCAGCTGCTGGAGGATTTCGAGCATGGCAGGCAATAATGTTGCTTTTGCTTTAGGGTTGGCGCAAAAAGCCGGCAAAACCGCTTCCGGTGATGTAGCTGTGCGTGCTGCCTTAAAAAGCGGCAAGGTCAAGGTACTTGTTTTGGCACAAGATGCTGCCCCTAATTCAAAAAAGGAAATTTATTTCCTGGCAGAGATGGCAGGCGTGCAGGTCATTGAGCTGTTGACGCGCAATGAGCTGGGCTATGCGATCGGCAAAGGACCTAGAATAGCTGTGGCTATTACCGATGCGAATTTTGCCAACATGCTGCTGAAAAAATAATGATTTAAATCACAGTTGTCTGCGCAGCTTGCGCGAGCTTCGCAGATGAATCTGCTTCTTATTATCTGGTCTGGAGGTGGATGAATGGGTAATAAAAGAATATATGAGGTTGCCAAGGATTATGGCAAACCGGTAAATGAGGTCATTGACCTGTTGAAGAAAAATAATATCGAAAAAACTAATTTTAGTGCAGCTGATGACAAGGCTATGTCTGTTATCCGTAAAGCATACGATAAAAAACCAGAACCGCCCAAACCGGCGAAGACGGAAAAACGTGATGTCAGCAAACCGGCTGCTCCTGCGCGTCCGCAGGATACAGCTAAAAGAAACGATAACAATATGAATAGGAATAACGGACAGAGGAATATGCAACAAAATCAGCAACAAAATCAACGCAATAACAACAACGCTCAACAAGGGCGTAACGAAAATCGTCAGGGTGGCCGCAACGAAGGCCGTCCGCAGCAAAACCGCGGTGGCCAGCAGGGCAACCGCCAAGGCGGCCGTAACGAAGGCCGTCCGCAAAACCGCAACGGTCAGCAGGGCGGTCAGGGCAACCGTCAGGGTAACCGCAACGGCCAACAACGCCAGGGCGGTATCTTTGTAGGTCCTAAGAGCCAGCAGGGCACGAGCGTACATGGCGAAAGCCGTGCACAGGTTAGCGGTGGCCGCAGCGAAGGCCGCAGTAGCGGTCGCAGCGAAGGCGGTCGCGATAACCGTCAGGGCGGTCGCAACGCAGGCAAGAGCCGTAAGGACAACAAGCTGCAGATTAAGGGCAGCTACGCTACCCGCGAAAGCCGTCCAAACCGCAGCGCCGGCCATCAGATGCCGATAAACCGCGGCGGCAAGAAGCCCGCACCGAAGCAACAACAGGCTCCGGTAGAAATCGTTCGTCCGACCTACGTTGAAATCGGCGAATCCATCAATGTACAGGAATTTTCCAAGCTCATTAAGCGTGAGGTTAATGAAGTAATCAAGGCTCTGTTTATGCTGGGCGTAATGGTTACCATCAACCAGGATATCGATTTCGATACCGCACAGCTTATCGGCGACAACTTCGGCGTAGAAGTTGGCCAGAAGGCTCCGGAAGAGGATCCGACAGAGATTCCCGAGGTTGACGATCCGCCTGAAAAACGCGTTCCGCGTCCGCCGGTTATTACCGTTATGGGCCACGTTGACCATGGTAAAACCTCCTTGCTGGACGCTATCCGCAAAACCAACGTTACTTCCCGCGAGGCCGGCGGTATTACCCAGCACATCGGTGCTTATAAGGTAAACTACCAGGGCAAGCAGATTGTATTCCTGGATACCCCGGGCCATGAAGCTTTCACAGCTATGCGTGCCCGCGGCGCACAGGTAACCGACGTTGCAATTCTGGTTGTAGCAGCAGATGACGGTGTAATGCCGCAGACCATCGAGGCTATCAACCATGCTAAGGCCGCAAAGGTACCTATCATTGTAGCTATCAATAAAATCGACCGTCCGGGCGCAAATCCGGATCACGTTAAACAACAGCTGGCAGAGCATGAGCTCATTCCTGAGGATTGGGGCGGCGACACCATCATGGTACCGGTGTCCGCACATCAGAAAACCGGCATCAGCGACCTGCTCGAAATGATTCTGCTGGTTGCTGAAATGCAGGAATTGAAGGCTAACCCGAATCTGCCTGCTCACGGCACCATCATCGAGGCACAGCTGGATAAAGGCCGTGGCCCGGTTGCTACTGTCCTGGTACAACGCGGTACTCTGCATATCGGTGATACCATTATTGCCGGCACCTCCTATGGTAAGGTTCGTGCAATGATTAATGACCGTGGCGAAAAAGTTAAGAAGGCTCTGCCTTCTACCCCTGTAGAGGTACTGGGCCTGAACGATGTACCGGCTGCCGGCGATATTCTGGACAGCACCGATGAAAAGACTGCCCGCGGCGTTGCCGAAAAACGTATCGCTAAGAAGAAGGAAGAGGAAATCAAGCTGAACTCCAAGGTTTCTCTGGATGACCTGTTCCAACGCATTAAAGAAGGCGAAATCAAAGAGCTGAACATCGTTGTTAAGGCTGACGTTCAGGGTACCATCGAAGCATTGAAGGCATCCCTGGAGAAAATCAAAAACGATGAGGTTAAGGTTGCCGTTGTCCATGCAGGCGTAGGCGCTATCACCGAGTCCGACGTAATGCTGGCATCCGCTGCCAACGCACTGATTATCGGCTTTAACGTTCGTCCTGACGCTAACGCGCGTAAGGCTGCCGAAACCGAGAAGGTTGACGTACGCACCTACCGTGTAATTTACGACGCACTCAACGACGTTGAGGCTGCTATCAAGGGTATGCTTGCTCCTAAATTCAAAGAGGTTATTCAAGGCCGCGTAGAAATCCGTCAGCTGATTACTATTTCCAAGCTGAAGATTGCCGGCTGCTATGTAGTTGAAGGCAAGGTTACCAACAGCTCTAAGGTTCGTGTTGTCCGTGACGGCATCGTAGTTCACGAAGGCGTTATCGAATCTCTGCGCCGCTTCAAGGACGATGTGAAGGAAGTTGCCCAAGGCTTTGAATGTGGTATCACTTTAGAGAAATTCAGCGACCTTAAAGAGGGCGATATCTTTGAAGTATACGACATGGAAGAAATCGCAGTAGAATAGTCTGCCGCATAAGGCACATTGCGCAGGAATGCCGGCCGCAAAAGCCGCATTCCCCGCAGCTGCTGCCTGTACGTCAGTCTGTATCTATATTATAGAGGAAAAGAAAATGGCAAGACTTAGAGTAGAAAAAGTACAAGAGGCCATCAAGCATGAAATCAGCAAAATGCTGCTGCATGATGTCAAGGATCCGCGTATTCAGTTTGTTACCGTAACCGGCGTGGAGCTGACAGATGATATGAGCTATGCCAAGATTTTCATCAGCATGTATGGTCCCAAGGATAAACAGGATGAAACCTGGAAGGCTCTGAACAAGGCATTAGGCTTTATGCGTACGGAAATCGCCAAACGCATCCGCCTGCGCTTTGCACCGACCCTGATTCTGCAGAAGGATACCTCCGCAGAATACAGTGCGCATATTCAGAGCATCTTAGATAAGATTAAGCAGGAAGAAAAGCCTGCAGCCGAGGAAGCAGAGCATGAGTAAGGAGCTTAGCCTGCAGGAAACAGGCGCTATGCTGCTGGCGGCAGAAAAAATAGTGCTGTGTACCCATGTAAGCCCGGATGGTGACACCTTGGGCTCCACTTTGGGACTGGCACGCTTTTTGCTGGCACAGGGCAAGCAGGTTACTGTTTTCTGTGATGACGTTATCAATAAAAGCTTTAGCTTTATTCCCGGTATTGAATTGTGTGAACGCCCGGTAGAGGGCAGCAAGCTGCAGACGGATTTGCTGGTAGTTATTGATGCCAGCTCCTTTGAACGTATTGGTCTGGTGTCCGAGGTTGTAGAAGCAAAAATACTGCTGAACATCGACCACCATATTTCCAACGAACGCTTTGCCGAATATCTCTACTTGGATGCCAAGGCAGCAGCCGTGGGCGAGGTAATGTGCGATTTGTTCATGGCTATGCAATGGCCCTTTGATAAGGAAATTGCTACCTGCTTTTATACAGCAATCAGCACAGACTGCGGTTCGTTCCGCTATGCCAACACTACGCCGAAAACTATGCGTAATGCTGCCAAGCTGCTGGAATACGGCGTGCAGCCTAACGAAATCAGCGATGCACTGGACGTGCGTTCCCGTGATACGGTAGAGATGCTGGCCAAGGTACTGCCTTCGCTGACCTTCGCTTATGAAGGCAAAATTGCTTATCTCACAATTACCAACGATTTATATGACAAGGATGTCCAGACCGACAGCTTTGTGTCCTACCCGCGCTATATTGAGGGCGTTGACGTAGCTATTATGTTCAAGGCCGTTGAGCCGGCGGTAACGCGCGTGAGCATGCGCTCCAAGAGCGTTGACGTATCCGCTGTGGCTGTAGCCTTCGGCGGCGGCGGTCATCTGCGGGCAGCAGGCTGTACGATTTATGCACCGGTAGAGGAGGCTCGCACTCAGCTGCTGGAAGCATTGGGCAAATTGGTTTAATATGGACGCAATTTTTAATGTATTAAAACCACCACAGATGACATCGCACGATGTTATCGGCTTTTTGCGGCGCGTGCTTAACACAAAGAAAATCGGACATGGGGGAACTCTTGACCCTGACGCGGCAGGAGTTCTTCCTGTTTTTGCGGGCAGTGCGACCCGTTTGCTGGAGTTCGCTGTGGAAGGCCGCAAGGAATATATTGCCGAATTTACGCTGGGTGCGCAGACAGTTACCGGCGATGACAGCGGTGAGGTTGTCAAAACGATGCCTGTGCCTGCATTCGGCAAACAGGAGCTAGAAGCGGTGCTGGCGCAATTTACCGGCAAGCAGCTGCAGCTGCCGCCGATGTATTCGGCAATCAAAATCAACGGCAAAAAGCTGTATCAGCTGGCACGTCAGGGCGTAGAGGTGGAACGCACCGCACGTCCGATTGAGATCTATAAGCTGGAGCTTCTGCATTATACGGCAAACAGCTTTACTGTGCGCGTGGCCTGCTCCAAGGGTACCTATATCCGCGTTCTGGGCGAGGACCTGGCGACGGCGCTGGGAACCTGCGGTACGATGAGCTTTTTGCTGCGCACGCAGGTGGGAGCCTACACGATTGACAAGGCCTGCACGCTGCAGGAAATCGCGGAGAATCCCGAAGCCTGTGCCGCAGAGCCGCTGACTGCCGTTGCCGAGCTGCCTAAGCTCAAGGTGAACGCGCGTCAGGCGGCGCGTATCACTAACGGTGTACGCACCACGGTGGCGCAGACTGCCGACGGCAGATACGTACTGCTGGGGCCGGGGGATGAATTCTTAGGCATCGTCCGCTGTGAGCAGGAGCGCCTGCAGGCAGAAAAAATCTTAGAGCATTACCCGATGCCAGAGGAATAAGCATGGAGATTATTACTTCTTTAGAACAACTGCATAAATTTTCCGCTCCCTGTGTGGTAGCATTGGGTACCTTTGACGGCCTGCATCGCGGTCATCTTGATGTAATTGAAACCGCAAGGGAGAAGGCGCGTGAATGTAATTCGCAGCTGGCGGTATTTACCTTCAGCAACCATCCCTTTGAATGGATTCGTCCGGGCATGGTGCCGCCGGCGCTGATAACAGGTGCGCAAAAGCAGGAGCTTTTGCAGCAGCTTGGCGTGGATGTGCTGGTGGACATTCCCTTTAATCAGCAGGTAGCAGATCTTTCGCCGCAGGAGTTTTTGCAGCGACTGCAGCAGCTTGATTACAGCTGTCTGGTAGTCGGTGCCAACTTCACCTACGGCTGCCGCGGACAGGGAACTGTCTATACGCTGGCTGCTTCTGCCAAGGCCATGGGCTTTGAGCTGATTGTGCGCGAGCTGGTAAGCGAGGGTGCAACCGTTATCAGCAGCACCGCTATCCGTCAGCTGATTGCTGCCGGTGAGGTAGCAGAGGCAGCAGCAATGCTGGGGCGCAGCTACAGCATCAGTGGCACGGTGGCGCACGGCAACGAGCGTGGCAGACTGCTTGGTTATCCTACGGCCAATATTGAGCTGGAGGATGCACATGTTGCGGTTCCTCTGGGGGGAGTTTACGCTGTGCGGGTGATTGTCAACGGCAAAAGCTATCACGGCATGGCCAATATTGGTTACAATCCGACCTTTGGCGATGTTGCCCAACCGCGTCTGGAAACGAATATCTTTGATTTTACCGGTGACCTTTACGGTAAGCAGCTCACAGTGCAGTTTGTGCAGCGCATCCGCGGTGAAGTAAAATTTGCCGGCATTGAGCAGCTCAAGCAGCAGCTGGCACAGGATAAGCATGACTGCGAAGCGGCATTGCGGTAAATTAAAGCTGTTTGTATAAAAATCTTTACAAAATACTTGCTATACAGTGGCAAGATATGGTATACTATCATAGTATTTGAACCAAGGCCTGGCAGTTCGATTCTCCAACGGCTGCTACGCTTATGGCAATTTGAAATTTTAGGAGGAAACAAACAATGTTAACTAGCGAAGCTAAACAAGCAGTAATTCTGGCAAACGCACGTCATGAAGGTGACACCGGTTCTTCTGAGGTACAAATCGCAGTTCTGACCGAACGCATCAAATATTTGACCGAGCATCTGAAAGAGCACAAAAAAGATCATCATTCCCGTCGTGGCCTGCTGAAACTGGTAGGTAAACGTCGTGGCCTGCTGAACTACCTGGCTAGCAAAGACATCGAGCGCTATCGTGCAATCATTGCTAAACTGGGTATCCGTAAATAATCCGGTTTATGCTGAAAAGTCCGTCCGCAAGGACGGACTTTTTTTTATGTGGCTTTAGTCCGTGGAGCGCTATCGAGATTCTTTTCAAAGAAATGAGAGTGTGCTTCACACAGAACCACCCGCTATGCGGGTACGCATTGCTTGTTATACAAAAAAACGTCATTCCGATATACAATAGTAAGTGTTCAAGTCACTATTGCAAAGAAAGGAATGACGTATTAATGGCAAATAAAACTAACGAATTATCGCATTCAAAATGGGTATGCAAATATCATATAGTCTTTACACCTAAGTATAGACGAAAAATCATTTATAATCAATACCGTGAGGATTTAATAGAAATTTTTAAACGGTTATGTTCGTACAAGGGTGTAGAAATTATCGAAGTCATATGATGCCTGATTAGAGAGTATTATTTGAAAAGGTCCAACAGATAGCCATAGCCTTCGGCTTCCATCTGTTCGTAGGGGATAAAGCGCAGGGAAGCACTGTTGATGCAGTAACGTACACCGTTGGGTGATTCGCGGTCACCGGTGAAAACATGGCCCAAATGCGAATCACCGCTGCGGCTGCGCACTTCGGTGCGTACCATACCATAGCTTGTATCCTTGCGTTCGACTAGCAAAGGTGCTTCAATAGGCTTGGTAAAGGCGGGCCAGCCGCAGCTGCTCTGATATTTGTCGGTTGAAGAAAAGAGCGGTTCGCCGGTTACGATATCAACATAGATGCCTTTGGCAAATTTATCCCAGAATTCGTTGTGGAACGGTCGTTCGGTACCGTTTTGCTGTGTTACCTGAAATTGTTCTGTGGTAAGCTTATCGCGTATAGTTTCGGCAGCAGGTTTTTTGTAGGCACCGGCATCAATTTTCAAACTGCTGAGCAGTTTGATTTTGGCAGGCGATATGTGGCAGTATCCGCCCGGATTTTTATCAAGATAGTTCTGATGATATTCTTCTGCCGGATAATAGTTTTTCAGTGGTCCGACTTCGACTGCAAATACCTTATGACGACCGCGTTCCAGTTCCACGATACGTTCTACGACAGCCTGCACTTGTGTATTGGTATAGTAGATGCCAGTCTGATACTGTGTTCCGGTATCATTACCCTGTTTGTTGAGGACTGTTGGGTCAATAACGTAAAAATATGCCAAGAGCAGATGGTCAAGACTTACCTTTGCCGGATCGTATTCAACACGCACGGTTTCGCGAAAACCGGTTTTCCCGCCCAAGATTGTCTGATACTTGGCATCTGCTTTGCCTGTGCCGTTGGCATAACCGCTTTGGGCATCGATTACGCCAGGTATGGATTGCATCAGTTTTTCCAACCCCCAGAAGCAGCCTCCTGCAAGATAGATAACGTTTTCTTTTTCTTGGGAAAAATCCATAATTGTGACCTCCTTGACCTTGGGGATTAGTTGTTGTTTAGCAGATTGTTGTATACGTGTGTTGGCAAAGCAGCTGGTAATTAAAAGCAACATTCCTGCGAGAATAATGACAGATTTTTTTAGCATGACGGCACGCTCCTTCCTGTATCGTGGGGTGAGTGGCTGAGAACTGCTTATATCTTTAAGATAGCAGAAAATAATATTCTATGTCAATGGATAATTATGATTACTCAATGAAAACTATTTGTCCTTTTTGTAAATAAGAATAAGGCGGATATAAATGACAGGAGTGTCAGCATTGAGAAAATTTTATCTATGAGGAAATTAATCAGCAGCGTCTGTTAAATGCAAGAAGATCATAGGTAAATATTGCCAGATACTTAATTTTATAAAGAAAACAGAGCATAAAAAATCTCTGCCAAGGTGCTTGCAAACACCGTAAGCAGAGATTTTGATTTTGGGATATTGGAATAATATGCGGCTTTATTTATTTTTCGTCGTCAAATTTTTCGGGGAAGAAAATGCGCAGTGTTTTTTCATCAGCTGTCTTGCCGAAGCTGTTGCCGATGCAGAAGCACAGCAAGGAAAGACCGATGCCAAGCACAATCTGATGCAGATCGAGCACCTTAATTTTGAAGACCATAGCCAGGCAGTAGATGATAACGCCGCCGCCCATGGCTGCAATAGCGCCGTATTTGTTGGCCTTGGGCCAGAAAAGACCGAAAATCAGTACCCAGAAGAAGGCTGTTTCCAGACCGCCGAAGGCAAACATATTAATCTGCCAGATAACGCTTGGCGGTTTTATGGCAATGGCATAAACCAAAAGGCCGAGAATAATTGTCACGCCCAGGCTGTAGAGGCGAATCTGATTATTGCTGAGCTGTTCTTCGCGCTTGCCCTTGATGTTCATGTAAACGTCCTTAACGATAGAGGAGGACGAGGAAAGCAGCAGCGAGGATACGGTGGAAATGGTTGCTGCAATCGGTCCGATGATAATGACGCCGGCCCAGAAGGGAGTGAGGCTTTGCACGATGGCGATAGGCATGATGTTATCAACGCTGTTGCCGTAGGCTGTAATAGGTCCGGTAAGAATACCTTTGCTGATGACACCGATCCAGGTTGCGACAAGCGTCATAGCGCCTATGACAATGGTGCCAATAATCATAGCATTGTGCAACGCCTTGGTATCCTTGTAGCTGATGCCGCGGACAACAGATTGCGGCAGCGACAGCGTACAGATACCGACGAGCAGCCATTGGCTGATATACAGAGAAATCGGCATTTTGCCGCGGGAAAGCGGCTCCAGCATATCGGGGTGCTGCGTGCTGATGTAGCTCATGATTTTGTTGAAGCCGCCGCCTGTGTGCATCATGCCGCCCATGAGGATGCACAGGCCGACGATCATGGCGATGGCGCAGCAGGCGTCGGTAACGGCAACGCCCTTAAAGCCGCCGATAGTGGTGTAGATGACAACAATTAGGCCGAACATCGTGAGGCCGGTGAGGTAAGAAAAGCCGGTTACTGCTTCGAAGAGCTTGGCAGCGCCGACGAACTGTGCAACCATAGTGGCGCAGAAGAAGGCGACAATAACAACGGCGGCCATGTTCGCCAGAAAGTCTGAATGATAGCGGGCACGCAGTACGTCAATGACGGTTACGGCGTCAATTTCGCGCGCGATGAGGGCAATTTTTTTGCCGAACACGCCCAAGACGAGGAAGATAACGACTACCTGTACGATGGCCATGTACAGCCAGCCGTAGCCGATAACCCAGGCTACGCCCGGACCGCCGACGAAGGTGCTTACGCTGCTGTAGGTGGCAGCGGTGGTCATAGCCAGCACAAAGCCGCCGAGAGTACGGCCGCCGATGAAGTAATCCTTGGCGAAATCCTTTTGCCTGTTTTCTTTTGACGTGCGCTGGATATAGGCGCTGATGCTCAACAGAATCAGCAGGAAGGCCAGTGCGGGTAAAATGTTTACAATACTACTCATGCTGTTTATCCTCCGTGCTGTCATCCAAATCAAAGTTGACAAATACCTTCTTAGTCAGGAAAACGGTAACAGCGATGGCAAAGAGCCAGGTGCCGACACAGCCGCCCCAAACCCAAAGAGGTGTATGACAAAAGGTAATATCGCTGTCTGCGAGTCCAAAGCCTGTCAGACACCAGAAGATGATGACGGCGATGGTGGCGATAACGGTAGCCAGAGCTTCACGGTTAGCCTGGCGGAATTTATCACTGCGCTTCATATAAACTGCTCCTTTCGTACAGACAATGCTGTCTGCTTACGTTAATAAATTTATTTTACCACAAAATATGCAGAAATACTTGCAAAATATGCTTAAGAGCATCATAAAATATCAGACGCCTGGTGTAATTTGACGGCTGTCTGTGTTATAATGTATCTTGGTGATTAATTTGAAGAAAACAATGTATAATTTAGCTACAATGTGGCTGACGCTGAGCGTCATTTTTTTCCTTTGTGAATATGTAACCGGTATGCTGCAGGTTGTTACCCTGGGCGGTCTGGTGGCAGGTTCCTTTATCGAAGGCGCTTTTATGTGCCTGGGCCTGAAGCTGATGCATGTTATTGTCGACAAGCAGTTTTTGCTGACAAGGCTGCAGGAGCTTGCGCAGCGCAGAAATGATTGCATAAAGGCTATGCTGGTGATGGCTGCCTTTTCCATGGAGGGTGCCGTAACCGTTTGCCGCATGCTGCCGGGTTATGACCTTAACTTTGGCATTATGCACGGTATTTTTCTTTTGCTGCTTTATCCGGCAGCCGCTATTGTGTTGGATAAATTGATGTTAAAGGAGCAGGTTGAGCATGGAAATTAAGTTGATTGCCAGCGATATGGATGATACACTTTTAAATAAGGACTGCCAAATTTCTCCGCGTAATGAGGCAGCTATCAGAAAGGCACTGGACGCAGGCAAGATTTTTTTGATTGCCACGGGCAGAATGTACGTTTCCGTGCGTCCCTATGCGCAAAAGCTGGGCCTTGATGTGCCGCTGGTTACCTATAACGGCGCTCTCGTTAAGGGCAGCCTGAGCGGTAAGGTTTATTACGAGCACAAGATGAAGCTGCCTACAGCCAACGAGGTACTGGCGTACTGCCGCGAGAAGGGCTATTACCTGCAGCTTTATGTGGGTGACAGTATTTTGATTAAGCAGGAGAATGACTGTTCCCGCATGTATACCAAAATCAGCGGTATTCAGACAACTGCTATCGGTGATGCACTGTATCATACGGATGAAGAACCGTACAAGATTCTGGTAATGACCAAGAGCGAGGAATTTGCCGATGTATGGCAGCAGTTCAAAGAGGATTTTGCCGGCAAGCTGGATGTTACCAGCTCCAAAGACAATTTCCTGGAGCTGATGGAGCCCGGTGTCAACAAATGGGAGGCGGTTAAGAGCGTAGCTGCAAGCTACGGCGTACAACCGCAGGAAATTATGTGCATCGGTGATTCTAATAACGATGTGAAGATGATTGCCAATGCCGGTATCGGCGTTGCTGTTGCCAATGCTAAGGACAGCGTGAAGCAGAATGCAAAAATCATTACGGCATCCAATAATGATGACGGTGTTGCTTTGGTAATCGAAAGCATTTTGACGCCACAGGCAGCGGAATAAAATGAGGGAGCGTGTTTAGTGCGCTCCCTTTTAATAATGTAGAGATAAGGTTGGTGACAGTAATGGCAGAGGAAAAATCTTTATTGGAATATGTGCGCAGGCAGGCGGAGCTAAATCAGCAGGATGATAAAAAGCAGCAGGCTCTGCAGGAAGCTCATGCACACGCTCACAACCATCCTAATAAGAAGAAAGTTGTCAACCGCCTGGCACGCATTGAAGGCCATGTGCGTTCTATCAAGACTATGGTAGATAACGACAGGGATTGCTCTGAGGTGCTGATTCAGATAGCTGCGGTGCGCAAGGCGCTGGATAATACGGCCAAGGTTATTTTGAAGGACCATCTGGAGCATTGCATTCTGCACGCTATCGAAAAGGGTGAGGGCAGCAAAAGTCTGGAGGATTTTGAAGCGGCTATTGACCAATATCTGCGCTAAAAAAGACTGCACGTTAAGAACGTGCAGTCATGTTTGAGATTAGACCAAAGCTACTCTTTGCTGCAGCTTGGGAACGAAGAACAGTAAAAAGCTGCTGCGGGCAATATAGAAGATGAGGAAGGCCAGCCACAGGCCGATGTTGCCGTAAAGCGGGATAAGCGTAAAGTAGGCGGTAAGGTAACAGCCTGCGGTCAGCAGCATGGAGATGCAGATAGGCCTGGTGTAGAGCGCACCATTGAAGACGCCGTAGTAGACGATGCCAAGCGCGCTGATAAGCGGGAAGAAGGCTATGAACAAATCGTACTGTTGCGCTGTGGCAATGACGCTGTGCAGATTGGTGAAGCAGCCAAGAATGGCGTGACGACAGCAATAATAGCCGACAGTCTGCAGCAGGCCGAAGCCGATGGCCCAGATGAAGCTGATGCGCAGCGTATCATTGAGCATGGAGCGGTCATGCTCGCCGAAGGCAATGCCGGAATAGATGGCACCTGCCTGCGAAAGGCCGGTCAGAATATCACCCATGATGAATTGGATCTGGAAAAGAATAGAATTAGCGGCCAAAAGCTCGCCGCCGAAGGCTGAGCTTTGATGCATAAAGCTGTTGACCATGATAATCATGCAGAACATACGCACGGTGAGATGCGAACCGCATTGCAGCATCTGGCGGCAAGTGGGACCGGAAAAGATTTTTCGCAGCGGAACTGCTGTCAGCGGCAGGGGCTTATGCTTGGCATAAAAGTACAGAATAGCTAAAAAGCCGGTAATATTGGCGATGCAGGTGGCAGCAGCAACGCCGGTTACCTCATAATGCAATACAATGACAAAAAGCACGTCCAGCAGCAGGTTGATGATGTTGCTGGCAAGTGCGGTGAGTACAGCGATACGTACATGCAGCGTGCCGGCGAACCATCCCTGTGCAGTCTGGAAAACGAGCGTCAGCGGCATAATCCAAATGAGCATGCGATAATATTGCTCTAACATAGGCCTGGTTGCTGCGTCGGGATTGAAGAGCAGCAGAGCTGTCCGCCAGATAGGCTCCTGCAAAATGACGAGCAGCAGGCCGATGCCGAAGGCTGCAAGCACTCCGCGGATAAAAGCACCGGCAAGCAGCTTGCGATCATGCTGACCTAAGGCTTGTGCCGCAAAACCGCTGGTAGATATTTTCAGAAAGCCGAAAAGCCAATAGACTGTGCTGAAAATTACTGCGCCTAAAGAAACGGCGTTAATGTATGTATAATTCCCCAAATGCCCGACTACTGCAGTGTCGACAGCACCCATAAGCGAGGCCGCCATTGTAGAAAATGTAAAGGGAAGACTTGTTTTATAAACTCCATATGAGATAATTTCATTGCTGCACCACATTCCTATTAAATTTCTTGCAAAACTATAATAACCCCCTATAGGGGATAATGTCAATAGGAATAGTTATCATTAATTTAGCTTTTTCCTGAAAAATTTACATAAAAGCTGTATTTTTGTTCAAAAGAAGGGATATCTATGTCTATTCTGCCGATTTTCATACCGCATGCAGGCTGTCCGCATCAATGCGTTTTTTGTAACCAAAAGACAATTAGCGGACAGAAGCTGGCTGCTGTCGCAGGTGCCAAGGAGCAGCTTGCGCGTTGGCGCAGCTGGCTGCGTCCGAGCGTGGTCAACGAGGCGGCGTTTTACGGCGGCAGTTTTACCGGGCTGCCCCTGGAGCTGCAGGAGGAGCTTTTGGCGCTGACGGACGCATTGCTGGCCGAAGGCTTTATCGGTAGCGTGCGCCTTTCCACACGCCCGGACTATATAGATGAAGAACGCTTGCAGCTTTTGCAGTGTCATGGGGTGCGCTTGGTGGAGCTGGGCGTGCAGTCGCTTGATGACAGGGTGCTGGCGGCAGCGGAGCGCGGACACACGGCGGCGCAGGTGGCGCCGGCGGTGGCGCTTTTAAAACGCTTCGGCTTTCAAGTCGGCCTGCAGCTGATGGTGGGCATGCCCGAGCAAAGCTTTGACAGCGTGCAGGAAACAGTACGCAAAGCGATAGCAATGCAGCCTGACGTGGCACGCATCTATCCTTTATTAGTAATCAAGGGTACGCCGCTGGCTGCGGACTACGCGGCGGGGCGTTTTGTACCGCTGACGCAGGAGGAGGCCGTGACGCAGGCAGCCTGGGTTTACCGCGAACTGACGGAAGCAGGCGTGAATGTTATCCGCATCGGCCTGCAGCCTGACGATGAGCTGTGCACGCCGGGGAATATCCTTGCTGGACCGTTTCACCCGGCGATGGGTGAGCTGGTAAAAAGCAGAGTGCTGCGCACCGAAGTGACGTCAAAATTAGAAAAGTTGGCTGACTGCGGCGCTATTACTATATATTGCCCTGCACGCCTGGAATCGAAGCTGCGTGGGCAAAAAAACTGTAACCTGCGCTATTGGGAGGAATACTTCCCGGGTCTTGCGCTGCAGATAATTCAAGATAAGGCAGATGAGATAAGAGTATGTCCACATGTAAATCCTTCGCACCGATAGCGGACGAGCAAAGCAGAATATTGATTCTCGGCTCTATGCCGGGGATAAAATCATTGGAGCAGCAGGAATATTACGCGCATCCGCAAAACCGCTTCTGGCGATTGCTGGCACTGCTTTTAAATGAGGATGTGCCGCAAAATTACGCGGTTAAGCAGGCTTTGCTGCATAAGCATCACTTGGCGCTGTGGGATACGCTGGGCTATTGCGAGCGTGACGGCAGCTTGGACAGCAGCATCAAAAACGAAGCGCCGAATGCTGTTGTCGAGCTTGTAAGCGAGCTGCCGCATTTGCAGGCGGTAGTGTGCAACGGAGGCAAGGCGGCTGCAGCCTTTAAAAAATATTTTGCCAAAAAACTGCCTGAGCGGGTGCAGGTTTTCTATTTGCCGTCCACAAGTCCTGCCAACGCGCGCCTGCGTCTTGAAGGTTTGGCTGAGCGCTGGCGGGTTATTTTGCAATTTTTAACATAAGAGAAGTTCTTCATGGTGTAAAAAAACAGCATTTTATGATACAATAAAAAGATATAATAACTGACTTAGAGAAAATGGGTGATTTCTAGTGCGTTTAAAGTCCTTTTCAACCTATGGCTTTAAATCCTTTGCTGATAAAACTGAATTGACCTTTGACAAGGGAATTACTGCTGTTGTCGGACCGAACGGTTCGGGCAAGAGCAATATTTCGGATGCCATCCGTTGGGTGTTGGGCGAGCAGAGCGCCAAGTATCTGCGTGGCAGCAAAATGGAGGATGTTATCTTCTCCGGCAGCGGCAAGCGCAGAGCGTTGGGCGTAGCAGAGGTCACCGTTGATTTTGATAACAGCGACAGAACACTGCCGCTCGATTTTGAGCAGGTAAGCCTGACGCGCCGCATTTTCCGCAGCGGCGAAAGCGAATATGCGATTAATAAGAAAAGCTGCCGCCTGAAGGATATAATCGACCTGATGGCGGATACCGGTCTTGGTAAGGGCTCCATGTCCATTATCGGCCAGAATAAAATTGATGAGGTTTTAAACAGCCGTCCCGAGGACAGACGCAGTCTGTTTGAAGAAGCGGCAGGTATTGCCAAGTACCGTCTGCGCAAAAAGGATGCGGTGCGCAAGCTGGATGATACGGCCAATAACCTTACGCGTATCAACGATATCCGCAGTGAGGTGGATGCGCAGGTAGAGCCTTTGGCGCAGGCAGCAGCCAAAACGCAGCAGTTCAACGAGCTGAGCGAGGCGTTGCGCCGTTGCCGTTTATCCGTGCTTTTGCGTCGTTTGGATGCGCTGGAGGAAACAGGCAATGAGCTGCAGGCGAAAAAAGAAGCGGCGGCAAGTGCTTATTCCGAGCAGGCAGCGAAGGTCGGCAGCATGCAGGCCGAGGCCGTACAGGTACAGCAGGAGCTGGATAAGCTGGCCGAGGCTTATAATAAATTACAGGATGATATCAAAAACCGCGAAACTGCTTTGGAAAAGCTGCGCGGTGACCAAAAGGTTTTGGATGAACGTGTCAGCCAGAACGAAAAGGCCAGCGAACGCTTAGTGCAGCGCAATGAGCGTTTGGAGCAGCAGGTGCGCGAGCAGGAAGCGAGAATGCAGGAGCTGGCAACAGAGTTTGATGCTGTCGAAAAAAGACATGCTGTGGCCGATGGCGCTGTGAAGCATCTGCAGGCGCAGCGTGACGAGCAGAGCGCTAAGCTGGAAGAGGCGAAGCGCAATGATGAGCAGGCGCAGTCACAGTTCTTCAGCGGCATGCAGGAGCTGATTAAGCTACGCAACGAGCTGCATAATCTGGAACAGGAGCAGGAGCAGCGCGCACGTCGCCGCGAGGCTTTGAAGAAAAGTATAGAAGAAGCCGAGGCGGCGGACCGTCAGGCACAGGAGCAGTACAGCAGCCTGTTGGAGCAGCAGTCGCAGTGCGCTCACGGTATGGAGCTGGTGCGCAAAAAGGGCGAGAAGCTGCGCAGTGCCTATGATGCAGGTCAAAAGGAGCTGCAGGCTGTACGCAGCAGTCAGCAGCAGTGCCAGCGTCAGCTGACGGCGGCCGAAACACGCGAGCAGAGCTTAAAGCGTCTGCAGCAGAGCTACGAGGGCTTCAGCTATGGCATCAAAGCGGTGCTGAAGGCGCAGGAGCCTTGGCGTGAGCAGGTTGTAGGCGTGGCAGCGGAGCTGTTGCAGGTAGAAGATAAATATGTCGCTGCTATCGAAACAGCGTTGGGCGAGGGTGCGCAGAACCTGGTGATGCGCTCTGCCAATGCGGCGAAGGAAGCAATTGCTTATTTGAAGCGTTCCAATAGCGGACGAGCAACCTTCCTGCCGCTGGATACCGTACAGCGTCGCGGCCCGAACCGCGAGGAGGAAGCACTGGCGAAGCTGCCGGGAATTCTTGGCTATGCGGTTGATTTAATCGGCTTCAAGCCCGAGGCGGAAAACGCTGTCCGCTTTTTGTTGGGCAGAGTGCTGATTGCCGAAAACATTGATGCTGCCTTGGCTGCAGCAAAGGCCGGACGCTACCGTCTGCGCGTAGTTACGCTTGACGGCGATGTGGTAAACGCTGGCGGCAGTATGAGCGGCGGCAGTAAAAAGCATAAGGAAGGCTATTTGAGCCGTAATGTAGAAATTGCTCAGGCGGCAGCACAGGTGAAGCAGCTGCATGCCGAGATGCTCAGCTGGCAGGAAAAGCTGGAGGAGCTGGAAGAAACCGAAGGCAAGCAAAAGGAGCAGCTGCAGCAATTGGCAGCAGAGCTGCGTCAGCAGCAGCTTAAGGCCGACAGGCTCAAGCTCAATCTGGAGCAGGTACAGCAACAGAAAACGCGCGATAATGAGCGCCTGCTGCTGCTTTTGGATGATCGCAGCAATATCACTGCGGCCTATATGGCAAACCGTGATAAGGTTAAGGAGCTGCGCGCGGCAGTTGCCGAGCGCGAAGGACAGGATACCGAGGCCAAGGAGCTGTTGGATAACCTGAAGAAGGAAATCGCCAAATACGGCAGTGCGGTTACTGCATTGGATAACCAGCTGCAGGATGCCAAAATTACGCTGCAGACCTCTGCCGTACGCACGCAGGATATCAGCAAGGCTATGCACAGCCTTGACCAGGATACACTGCGGCTGCAGGAGGAAATTGCTGCCAATCAAAAAGAGCAGGAGCGCAGACAGCAGGAAATTGCCGACTGTGGTGTGCAAAAGCAACGCCTGCAGCAGCAAAGCGATGAGCTGTTGGCACAACTGCAGCAGATTCTGGGCGGTAAGGATGACTTTGCTCAGAAGCGCGGCAGCCTGCTTGATAAACAGCAGGATATTGAAAAAGAGATTGCCGGACTGCGCAAGCAGGTGAATGACAGTGAAGCACAGCTGAAGCAGACAGAGCTGGACTTGGCACGGCACGAAAGCAACTGCGGCCATATTCGTGAGCAGCTGCAGCAGGATTATCAGCTGGATGAGGCGGCGGCGCGCGGTCAGGATTTTGCCGAGCTGCAGGCCATGGATCTGGCGGCGCTGCAAAAACAGGAAAGCTGTCTGACACTGCAGATTGCAGACCTGGGACCGATTAATGCGGCGGCGATTGAAGAATATAACGCAGTGAAGGAGCGCAGCGAATTCCTGTGTAAGCAATATAATGATTTGTGTATAGCAAAGGAAAATCTGGAGGCTGTTATCGCAGAAATCAACAGCGGTATGACCAAACGCTTCAAGGAGGCCTTTGCCAAAATCAACGAATACTTTGCGCAATGCTATGTCAAGATATTTGGCGGCGGTACGGCGGTGCTGCGTCTCACAGAGCCGGATAATCTGCTGGATTCCGGTATTGATATCGATGTCCAACCACCCGGCAAAAAGCTGCAGAGCCTGTATCTGATGAGCGGCGGCGAAAGAGCGCTGACGGTTATCGCACTGCTCTTTGCTCTTTTGAGCTATCAGCCTTCGCCGTTCTGCATTCTGGACGAAATTGACGCGCCTCTGGATGATGCCAACATTCAGCGTTTTGCCGATTTCCTGCGGGATTATGCAGGAAACACGCAGTTTATCGTGATTACACACCGCAAGGGAACGATGGAATGCGCTGATATCATGTATGGCGTAACTATGGAAGAATCCGGTGTTTCTAAACTATTATCCGTAAAAATAAATGCAAAGGAGAATGAATAATGGGATTTTTTGAGCGTTTAAAGGAAGGCCTTTCTAAAACAAGACGCAATTTTACTGACCGCATTCAGGAGCTTGTAGGCCTGTCTGCTGCGATTGACGATGATTTTCTCGATGAGCTGGAAATGATTCTGCTGTCTGCGGACGTAGGCGTAAAAACTACCGAAAAGCTGATCGACGCAGTGCGTAAAGCAGCGAAGAAGAAAGAAATCAGCGGTACCGAGGATGTTATACCTTTCTTGAAAAAATATATGGCAGAAATGCTGGCAGACAGCGGCCAACGTACACGTATCGGTGCCAAGCCGACGGTTATTCTTGTTGTTGGCGTTAACGGTGTAGGCAAGACTACTACTATCGGCAAGCTGGCAAATTACTTCACTTTGTTCAAATACAAGGTTGTTCTGGCAGCAGGCGATACCTTCCGCGCTGCGGCAGGCGAGCAGCTGCAAATTTGGGGCGAGCGTGCGCATTGCGACGTTATCCGCCATGCAGAAGGTGCTGATCCGGCGGCAGTTGTCTTTGATGCTATGAAGGCAGCGATTGCGCGTAAGGCAGATATCCTCTTTATTGATACTGCAGGACGCTTGCATAACAAGGCTAACCTGATGAATGAGCTGGAAAAAATTCACCGCATTATTAAGCGCGAAATTCCTGAAGCTCCGCACGAAACCTTCCTGGTTCTGGATGCTACTACCGGTCAGAACGCAATCAATCAGGCTAAGGTGTTTATGGAAACCGCCAAGGTTACCGGCGTTGTACTCACAAAGCTGGACGGCACTGCTAAGGGCGGTGTGGTTGTGGCAATTAAGGAAGAGCTGGGACTGCCGGTTAAATGGATTGGCGTAGGCGAAGGCATTATGGACTTCCGCCCCTTTGAGCCGGATAAGTTTGTCGAAGCACTTTTTGACAGCGGTAAATAAGATGCTCTTGCAGCTGACAGGCGTTGAGTCCTGTTGTTTATATGAAGATATTTGAAAATCTCCCGACAGCTGTGTTTGGCAGCGTTCGGGAAATTTTTTGTGCGGGCAGAAAAAAAGCCGTGTGCGGAAGCACACGGCGGTGGTAGTAGGGGCTAGGATCATTCTTGCTTCTCTACATGCATATCATGCTTTAGCTTTTCTATATCATCAATAGACAAACCGGAAAGTTCAACGATTTCTTGCGGAGAATAGGAACCTTTAGCCAGCATGAGTTTAGCGACTCTGAGTTTTTCTTCGGCTATACCTTCAGCTTTACCTTCAACTCTACCTTTAGCTTCACCTTCGGCAAGAGTATCCTTTATACGCATTTCGTAAGTCATATAGGAATCCCTCACTTTCTTATCATTCTTGATTTCCGTAATCGTATCGGCAACCTCACGGGTGAAGTTGCTGGTAACTGTATTGTTGTTGATGTAGTCAAACAGGCTTTGGATATCCGGCGATACATCGCCCTTAGTGCCTAATGTGTTAAGAAACATAATAGCAGCTTCATCTGCTAATTCAATCTCCATGTTTTCCATGCAACGTCTTTTAAAAGTATAAATACGCTGGGAATCCTCAAAGAAGTCAAACAGGCAGAAGAAGATGATATAAGTGGGAGAAAGCTCGTCATAATCTTGTCCCTTTTGCAGCATATCTGTATCCAACATGGCCTGGTAGTAGCGAGTGCGCTTGGGAAGTTGAAATTTACCAGTACGGCTGACAGGATTTTTGACCTGCATTTCGAGATTATAGTGCGTATTGGTGTCATCAGCAATTCTGACGTCCAGGCGAATACCATGGCTGTCGGGATAAACATCAAGTGTCTGTTCTGCTTCAAGATAGGTGATATCTGCAATTTTGGTGTGTAAAAGCTCCTCCAGAATATGCTTGCAGATGCGCTTTCTGAGCATAACGTGCTTGAACAGAAAATCGTTGGAAAGAGTGAGTTTGTCAAGATTAGATACTTGCTTTTTCATATGTTTCCTCCTTTGATTATAGCATAAAGTTAGGCAAAAATATATAAGATGGCAGATGTAAAAAAAGCGCCTGCCGAAAGCTCGACAGGCGCCACTGGTCCGCACGACCAGGCAAGAGCTCCGCAAAATTGCGGTGGCTCATGCAACTAAGGTAATTATAACATAGAAAAAGAATAAAAACAATAGTTCGTAAAGCAAACATTTTTTGCAGATAAAAGCGCTCCCAGTTTTTGCAAAAAGGCAACTACTAAGAATATCTTCTGCTTTTTTCTGTTTAATCGAATTACGATTCATGATATACTTATTATGATTTGCAATTTTGCTAGTGCTATAATTAAAGGTGAAGAAAACTTCAAAGCGTAACAAAATATTGTGATGCATGTGCGTTGAATAAATAATTATTAAGGAGAAGAACTTATGGTTATAAAATATGCAACTAAGGAAGATATTGCCGCGATTGCCGCAGTGGAGGCAGAATGCTTTCCGCCGGCGGAGGCAGCAACGGAAAAGGAGTTTGTTGACAGAGTGAAATATTACGGCAATCATTTCTGGCTTATGTATGAGGCTGAAAAGCTGATTGCCTTCGTGGACGGTTTTGTGACGGATGAGCCTGATTTGACGGATGAAATGTACGAGAAGGCAACGCTGCACGATGAAAACGGCGCGTGGCAGATGATTTTCGGTGTCAATACCATTCCTGCTTATCGCAAGCATGGCTATGCCGGGGAGCTGATTCACCGTGCGATTGAGGATGCCAGAAAACAGGGGAGAAAGGGCCTGGTGCTGACCTGCAAGGATAGGCTCGTTCATTATTATGCAAAATTCGGCTTTGCCGATGAGGGAGTGTCCGATAAATCTACGCATGGAAATGCTGTCTGGCATCAGATGAGGCTTACATTTTAATTAGGGAGCTTACAGGAATACTATAAGTTGCAATGTACATCATGGCAAAATGATTGCCTTATATCTGATGAATAAAAGGTGTACGTCAAATAAATAAGCAGCTGCGCAAGCCAAAAGCCTGCGCATTTTTTTGCCTGCGGACTGCAAAGCGTTGCCAATGGCTTAGTAGGCAACGTGTCGACGGACAAAATTTGTCAGAAATGTGAAGAAAATAGTTTACGCTTTTTTGTATATGTGTTACAATATTTATGTTATAGAATTATGCGACTTTTTTGGATGTGATTGATATAATGCAAAAGGAATTGATTATGCGCTGTCTGCCTACAGCGTTCTGCCATGCTTCAACAGTATTGGCGCTGCCCGACGGCAGCCTGCTGTGCTGTTGGTTCGGCGGTACGCACGAGGGAGAAAGCGACGTGGGTATCTACATCAGCAGACGTACGGATGCAGGCTGGAGTGAGCCAAAGCTGCTGGTGAACGGGGCGGCGGCAAACTGGAATCCGGTGCTTTTTGCGGGCGCGGACGGAAGATTGCTGCTGTTTTACAAGCAGGGCCAGCAGATTGCCGATTGGCAGACGTGGCTGCTGCAGTCTACGGATAACGGCGAAACCTGGAGCGGACCGCAGGAGCTGGTGCCCGGTGATGTAAGCGGAGGACGCGGACCTGTACGCAATAAGCCGTTGCGCTTGGCGAGCGGACGCATTCTTGCCGGTGCGTCTACCGAACATGGTATATGGAAGGCCTTTGCAGATATCAGCGATGACGATGGCGCAAGCTGGCATAAATCCTCTGCAGTGCAGATTGAGGGACTGCAATATCAGACAGGCGAAAAGACTGCCGACAGTAATATTGCCGTAAGCCAGCAGTCTTTTTACGGACGCGGCGTAATTCAGCCGAGCCTGTGGCAGAGTGCGGACGGCAGCGTGCATATGCTGCTGCGCAGCAGCGAGGGCTTTGTCTATCGCAGCGATTCTGCGGATGACGGCGAAACCTGGTGCAGTGCCTACGCTTTGAGTCTGCCGAACAATAACAGCGGTCTTGACTTGGTGCGGACTGCCGGCGGTGTACTCTACTTGGTGTGCAATCCGGTGGCTGCCAACTGGGGTCAGCGTTCTCCCTTAAGTCTGTTCAAATCCACAGATGAGGGTGCGAGCTGGCAAAAGCTGTTTGACCTGGAAACAGAGCCTGCGGAATTTTCCTATCCGGCGATTATTGCTGACGGCGAGGACCTTATGCTCACCTATACTTATAAGCGTTGCAATATTGCTTGTGTAAGATTGAGCGCGGATGAACTTGTTACCCTTTAAATTTAAAATATAAGGAGATGTAAGACAATGAAGAAAATTTTAGTTGTGCTGATGGCTATGCTGACCATGGCTGTTATGCTTACCGGCTGCGGCGGCGACAGCAAAAAAGCAGCTTATCCTGCAGACGGAGATATTTCCGTAATTATTCCTAAGGCTCCGGGCGGCGGTACCGATATCTCTGCCAGAGGTCTGATCCAGTTCATGGAAAAAGAGCTGAAGGGCAGCAAATTTGTTCCCGTAAACAAACCCGATGGCGGCGGTGTAACCGGCATGGTAGAGCTGGCTAACGCTAAACCCGACGGCCATACTCTGGGCATGGTTACCGTTGAGCTGGCTATGTTCCCGCATCAGGGCAAATGTAAAAACACCTATAAGGATTATGCAGCTATCTGCGCTCCGATTGCAGCTCCGGCAGCTTTGATTGTGCCGAAGGATGCTCCTTATAATAATGTAGACGAATTCGTAGCCTTCGCTAAGGCAAACCCCGGCAAGGTGAAGATGGGTAACTCCGGTATCGGTGCTATTTGGCACATTGCCGCACTTTCCTTTGAAGAGGAATTCGGCGTACAGTTCAAGCATGTACCGTATCCGAAAGGATCCGCTGACATTGCTGCAGCTTTGGCAGGCAAGCACATCGACGCAACTCTGGCTGACCCGTCTGTATTCAAGAGCCAGGTAGACGCAGGCAACCTGAAGATTCTTGCTGTTATGGCTGATACCCGCAGCGTAATCTATCCTGATGTTCCGACCTTCAAAGAGCTGGGGCACAACATGACCGTTCGCGCTTGGGCAGCACTGGTTGCTCCTAAGGATACTCCGAAAGAAAAGCTGGAAGCTCTGCGCGCTGCTGCTAAAAAGGTTTGCGAATCCAAGGAATTCAAGGATTATTTCATGAAACAGGGTATCGACCCGACCTGCATTATCGGTGCCGATGCTGATAAGATGATGGCTGAAGACCATGCAATGTATGAAAAATTCCTGAAGAAAGCAAAATAAAATCGCTGTAAGGCGTAAATGAAAATGCCGACGCTGTAACCCGGAAGAGTTGCAGACGTCGGCGTTTTTTCGTTCTTATTTCACCTGTAATTCTCTTGACCATACTATTACTATATAGCTTATAATAACAATAAAAATCAAAGGAGGCTGATTATGTCGGAACATTTATGCACCTTGTCGACAGGAGATAAGGTTTATTTTTACGATAAAAGCATCGTCATCTATTTTCAGGGAGCACGCAAGGTATTAAGCACCTCACTTTATAACGGCGGGTACCATGATGATTACGTTGCTGTATATAATTATGATGCCAAGCAGGGAGCAGGTATGCCCTGCGAAATGCTGGCTGATACCTATGTGGAGCACATGCGCCTTGTATCCAAGCGCCTGGCGCTGGACCCGGACAAGGTGAGCGGCATGGGTACGGCGGCCAGCATGGAAAACGCCGTGGTAGAAACCATGAGCTTTAAGGAGCTTACCGTGACCGCCATCGTAACCGGCGGCATCGAAACTAACGGCGGCCGTGCGGGTGACCCCGCGGATTACTACAAGCCGCAGCCCAAGCCTGTGAAGTATGGTACCATCAACATTATGCTGCTGTTGGACTGCGATATGCCGGAAGGAGTAATGGCGCGCGCTCTGGTGACCTGTACCGAGGCCAAGACTGCTGCCATTCAGGAGCTGCTGGAGGGCAGCAAATACTCCAACGGTATTGCTACAGGCTCCGGCACGGATCAGACGATTATCATCGCCAACAGTGCGAGCGAGCTGTACATGGAGGGAGCAGGCAAGCACTCCAAGCTAGGCGAGCTTATCGGCAAAACCGTGAAGAACGCAGTTAAAAAAGCGCTGGCCAAGCAATCCGGCCTCACTCCCGCAAAGCAGCATGACGTGTTCCGCCGCCTCAAACGCTTTGACATCAAGACGGGCGATATGTGGCAGGCATACAGCGCGCAGGATGCTGCGGTAGTAAAACCGGAATATCTGCTGGCAGCCGAAAGGCTGGCCAAGGAAGATATAATGCTGGTATATACTTCGCTCTATGTACACCTGCTAGACCAGCATTTGTGGGAGCTTATCAGCGCTAAAGAAATGCAGCTGGCAGGGCAGAAGCTGCTGCAGGCTATTGCAGAACAATATAATGTTGAAGCTGAGATTATAAATGAAGGCACTTTGCCTGCTATGCTGGCCTCCTGGCAGCAGCAGTTCAACAAAATTATCGCCCAACGCTTGCATCCGACTGCAAAAGAGAGCTAGTTTTAGGTGAGAAAAATATAAATATGTACTTGACCTTATAGCGGCAATATAGTGTATATTATGGTTGTAATCAAAGGAAGCGAGGTGAATAATATGCATCCGAAATTTGAAATTCCGACTGATCCGCACGGCAAGCATCGTTATGAAAGCGCTATGAAGCACGTAGAGGCTGCTAAAAAGGCAGGTAAATCCAGCGACGAAATCCATGCTATCTTCAAAAAGGTAATGGAGTTCAACCCGATGTACATTGAGTCCATTCCGCAGGATGAAGCACATGCTAAGTATCGCACTGCCATGGTGCATATGAAAAAAGCACTGGAAAGCGGTAAGAGCGCAGACGAAGCGCATGAGGTTTTCCGCAAAATCATGAATGGCGAGACCAGCGGTCATTGCCACCACAGCAAATAAGGCTGAAAACAAAAGCATCGTAGGCTATTGAGGTAGCTTACGATGCTTTTTTGTATACAAAAAAGGCGCCTGCCGAAAGCTCGACAGGCGCCACTGGTCCGTATGACCAGGCATAAGCTCCGCAAAATTGCGGCTACTCATGCAACTAAGATAATTATAGCATAGGCAAAGGATAAAAACAATAGTTCGATGAAAAGAAAATGATATTGCGTAAAATAATTTATAAAAATTTTATAAAAGCAAGTCAAGATAGACAGATATTGTCCAATTTATATGGTAAGATTATATTAAAGCAGAAGTCAAAAAGCTTCGGCAACGCGAGAAGTTCGCAAAAATGGCTTTTGTTTTAACCTGATATCTGTAATGCCGGGTATGATGGTATTCAAGATATCCTAATTATTGAAGGGAAGGTGTTTGAAAATGAGAACAACAGGAAAATTTGCGGCAGCAATCCTCAGCGCAATTATGATGGCTAATGGCTTGAGCCTGCCGATGGCTTATGCTGCGCCGTCAAGCCGCTATGTAAATGTGGATGCAAAGTACGACCCGTTTGCAGAAGAAGAAATGCCTGCTAAGGAGGCAGATCCTTCGAAGCTGACCTTTAAGGAAAGACTTGCGCTGCAGAAAAAAGAGGAGCAGGCCGCTGCTCAAAAGGTAACAATTGCCAATGTTATGCCGGGACATATTTATATCCCTAAAAAAACTATGCTTAACGTTGAGCTTATCGAGCCTGCTAGCTCTAAAACTCACAAGAAAAATCAGCAGGTGGAGTTCAAGACTACAGAAAACCTGATAATTAACGGAGTTGTAGTTATTCCTAAAGGTACTATCGGCATGGGTTATGTATATGAAGTGCAGAAGGCAGGCGGCTTCGGCAGAAAGGGTGTACTGCGTATTGCAGGCAAGGAAATCAAGACGCTGAACAATGTCAGCGTTCCGTTGAGAAAAGGCCTCGAAGGCAAGGGCAAAACCGATGGCGGTGCTGTGGCTGTTGCTGCTGCGGTTAGCCTGGTGGGCGGTCTTTTTATGAAGGGCAGCAATATCAACTATCCGGCCGGTACTGATTTTCAGGTAGAGGTTAGGGATAATGTGGATTTGGGCGTAACTCCGGAGGAGCTGAAGGATGCTATGAATCCCGATATTCCGCATGGTCAGGAAATCGTTATTGAAGTTAAATAAGGTATCTGAGCGAATTAAGGTTTAACCTTTCGTGCTTTGGCAAATCTGCGCAGGCTGTGTGCTTGCGCAGATTTTTTGTATATAAAAAGCCATGCGTGGGAGCGCATGACGGGGGAGAACACAAAACTTTATTGCTTGCTATAAATTGTATTTGAATATAGTATATAGTCTCCTAAGGGATTGTACCATAGGAGACTATTTTATGAAAGAAGTGATTGTTTTTATGAAAACAGAAGCCGTTAATGAGCCAAAGCTATATGGATATGCTAGAGTGTCCACATTTCAACAGAAGGAGGATAGGCAGATTATTGCATTAAAATCAATAGGAGTGCTTGATAAAAATATTTATGTTGATAAACAGACAGGAAAAGATTTTAATCGTCCTCAGTATAAAAAGCTTCTAAGAAAATTAGATGCATCAAGTGTTTTGGTTATCAAATCTTTAGATAGACTTGGAAGAAATTATCATGAATTAAGTGAGCAATGGCGTATAATAACTAAGGAAAAAAGGTCGGATATTGTAGTTATTGATGTACCTTTATTAGATACAAGACGTGAGAAAAATCTTTTAGGAACATTGATTAGTGATTTAATATTAAGTTTATTAAGCTACTGTTCTGATAATGAGTATAGAATTATACATCAAAGACAAGCAGAAGGTATTGCTGCAGCAAAAGCTAAGGGAATAAAATTTGGGCGTCCGCCTAAACCTTTGCCGGAGAATTTCCATGTTATTGTTACTCTTTGGAGCAAAAAACTTATTTCAACTAAAAAGGCAGCTGAATTATGCGGTATGCCAACATCTAGTTTTAGGTATAAAGCTAAGAATTATAAGATATAAAAAAGTATCAGTCACCTACTAGGTTGGCTGATACTTACATATATTTATCGTTAAATTCTTTAAAAATACGGCTAAATACTTCCGGCGATGTCTTGTATAGATGATATGTTTCATAAAAGAGCTTACTTGCTGAAGAAAAGCCGTGCTTACCATCTGTAACTATATATGTTATACAACCAAGTTGCATAGAAAGACCGTTAATGTTACGGAATTTATCATCCGTTTGAATACCTAACATAACTGCTCTTTTTTTGTATGCAGCTGATAGTTTTTTTAAATCATTTTTTGAAGTTAAGCCATTGAAATAAAAATAGAACAAGGCGACAGCTTCTTCAACGGACCAGTTTATTTTAATCATTTAAAAATCCTCAATATGGCAAAAAAGTATAGGTTTTTAACTTGCTTTGAGTAAACATAAACCTATTTATATTTTACTACATCAGCTAAATTCACGCAATCAGGCATAAAGTATTTTTGATTTTATTTCACATTGGCAATATGACAAAAACCTATACTTTTTGGTTGTTGTCGAGGCTTAATATGTGGTGTATAAATTGT